>Ga0181406_1000245_pt1 | contig 21081 bp, 19 predicted proteins | sample 29SPOviralmetaG_FD_130135 | JGI IMG/M metagenome (GOLD analysis project Ga0181406, IMG submission 130135) | Marine viral communities from the oligotrophic San Pedro Time Series (SPOT) site, San Pedro Channel, CA, USA - 29 SPOT_SRF_2011-12-20 | ecosystem: Environmental > Aquatic > Marine > Strait... | reverse complement strand
TTATTTCCATCTGATCTAGAAAAATATAAAGATTGACTTCTCATAAAAATTTCAAAAGGAAATTGAGATACAGGTACTATTTCTGATTCAGAAAAATTATTAATTACCTTTTCTGTTGCTCCTTTAGATAAAATATATCTACTTTCAGATATAGGCATACCTTCAAGAGCATTAGATCCTGTTATTTGGGGTGTTAAATAAAAAGAAATAGAAAAATCATCATTAGTATTAAAATTAAATCTTTCATTATGTCTAGCTTTAATAGAAGAGGTTATACTACTTTCAAATTTTATAGAAGGAAACTTATGAGATGTACTTCCTAAAGAGGATGATTTAAATTTGATATTATTATATTCTAAGGAATTAAAATAATAACTATCATCTTCATCTTGAGGATAATATTTTACAGGAACTCTTAAATTATTAGTAGTATAAGAAGAAGATGCAAGGGGGTTTAAAGATCCTTGTCTATAGTGTTGTTTTGAAGTATATTGGTGACCAATAATATCTTGACCTAACATAGGGGTTTGAGTACCTCCCATAACTAAAGCATAACCATCAAAAACTCCTAAATCATATTTTTTAAAACCTTTAATAGGGTCTAATCTAAATACATTTTGTTGAGGATTATTTGGGTAGTTATCAGTATTAGTTCCACTTATAATTAAGTTCCCATAAGAATCATCTGTAATTTCGTATTGACTTGAACTTAAATAAATAGAAGATTTTCTTATTTCAAAACCATATAAACCAGAAGGTAAAGAAAGAATATTTACTCTTTCATATAAATTTCTTTTTTGTTTTGTATAACTAATAAAGTCTTTTTTAGAATCTACTTTTTTTAAATGGTCTTTATAAAATAAATGATTAAGTTGGTTATATTTAGTAACATTTTTAATATCACTACCATAAGCAGAGCTGGCAGAACTGTAAAGAGAAATAGATTCTGAAGTATAACGAGCGCTATAAAAAGTTAGTTTATTTGAAGTAGCAGAAGAAGATTGAAAATTATATTGCTTATGTGCATTAAACGGGACTTTAGCTATATCTGAACTATTGAATTTTTTATAGACATATGCCATTTAAATATTTTTTTTAATAGTCTAATTTTACTCTTATAAGAGATTCTTTTGTAAAATCTTTAGCTATTGGTTGACTTAATTTTGCTACCGCTACTAATTCAAAAGCATCATTATATAAACCTACAGTTGTTATAAATACTTTAGGATTAAGCTTCATAGTTTCAAATCTAATGTTTTTATCATTATCTACAAAAGATTCATTATTAGTATAGTTAAATTGACCATTTGCTGCTCTAACAAAGTAATATTGGGAATTTATTTCTTCTGTTGTATCAACTATAAGATGAGCAGACATTGAAATATGTCTAAACATATTTTGATGGTTTTTATCAGAACTAGAATTTACAACACCTGAAGATCCCATTGAACTAGTAACTTGAGGAGTTAAAGATCCTGTAAAAGCATCTGCATTTAAAATTATAAGTCCTGCTTCAGGGTAAAGATGCCCATATGTAGAACCACTTCCATTTATTACTATTTGTTCAGTATTAGATCCACTAATTATACCATTTGATCCTGATACTATATTATAAAAAGGCCCTAAATTAGAATCACCTGCTTGACCGTTTGAAACACTATCATCTGTAAGGTGGAGTTTTCCTAATCCTCCTCCAGTATGGGGTATATAAAGAGGGTTAGGTATACCTTTACCAGATCCTGATATGTGTAAATTTAAAGATCCTAAAGTAAGTCTTTGTTTATATCTTGCTCTATTTATATTAATTACATATATGCTTTCAGGTCTATAACTACCAAACATAAATCTTTTAGTATCATCATTGAAATGTAACTGTCTAAATTGAGAATAAACACATCTAGCAGCACTATTTCCAAAAGAACCAGTGTCATTAGTAAAATCAGGTGAACCTGATCCCATTCGATGACCAAATCCTATAGAAAATTGAACTTCAGAATCTGATGCAGATGATGGTTTGTTATACACATCAACAAAAAATTGTCCTGAACTTGTAGCAGTTGTAAAATCTGCTTGTGTTGATGAAGTGTAATAAGTTTGTAAATTATTAGCATTGTTTGACCATGTAGATGTTACTAGCTCTTGAGCTTGTCTAGTAACAATGTCAGTATTTGTAAATCTTGTATACATTATTTATTTATTTTTAAGCTGATGCGTTTTTATTAACTTTAAGTGGGATTGATATTGTAGCTCCTGAGGTTACTCCTTCTACAATTACACTAGTAGTTCTAGATAATATAGTACTACTAAATAAAGCAAGACTATCGGTAGCTGTTAATGATAAACTATTACCCCTAACAGATTCAGAAGTTGCTATAGTAGAAAATTCACTAAGATCTGCTACTGAAACTGAAACTGTACCTCCTGTAGCAGTAAAAGTAGTTCTTAATCTATTATCTAATATTGTAAATATGTATTCTTCTGTTCCTGATACATTATTTCCACTTAAGTTAAATGTTTGAGGGGCTATAGTAGCTGTAGCTCCTCTATTAATTTCAATACCTGTATTTGGAAATTGTGTTGTAATAAAAGGTATTGCGTTTGCTCCTCTGTTTAGAGTTATAAGTTTAGAATTCATTGAATTAGCTCCATTTGGAATAGCTTCAATTAAGGGCATATTTTCTATAGCTTCTGCAGCATATTGAGTACCATTTGGATGATTTTCATTGAATAATGAATAATCAATTTCATCATCGCCTAAAGCAAATTGTGTTATTTTAAAACTACCATCATTTTTTGATAATAATTCTCGACCTCTTTTTGTTAAAATAGCATCTACTGTGATGCTTGTGTTATCTAAATATCCCATTGTTTTATTGTTTTGTTATAAATATAAATTTTTTAAAAAAGATTATTATTTATGTTATATTTTGTATATTATTACTTGTGTTTTCTATTATTCCTGCTTTTTTTAAGTAAAATTCAATATTATTTTTTATTTTATTTATTGTATTTTCTGGTATTAAAACTAAACCTTTTTCTCCTATCCCATCAAATAATTCATCATTTTTATTTAAATCAATTATTAATGTATGATCTTTATCTAAAAAAGACATTTCATAAGTAAAAGATCCAGAATAAAAATTGTGTTTATTCATATTAGGTTGTTGTGATATGCCATAATTAGTATTAACTGTTGTTCCTCCAAATGCATCTTGAAAAGTTCCAGATACTGCATTTGTAAATCCTACAGCTCCTAAAGCTCCACCTTGAACAAAAATATTAGCATTTTCTATATAATCTAAAGTAACTCCTTTTTCTATAATAGCTCCTGACTCTATTCCTGATCCTGTAGGAGCACATCCTGTAGATATTGCTTCTAAGTGAGCATTATAAAAATTATCATTAAATGTACCAATTGTTGGTAAAAATCTTTCATCTTTAGGTCCTTTAAATGTTATTTCATGAGATGTAGGTAATCCTTTTTGACATGATCCTCCTTGTTCAATACCTAATTGAGCTTTATTTCCATCAACTTCAAATGTACCTATACTTCTTTCATCATGTTGGTTTGGAGCAAAAGATTTATTACCTTCAAAAAAAGTTACATGTAATTCTGTTTTTTCTCTTTCTGTTAATGCAACATTTTGATTATTGTCCTTTAAAAATTCTAAAGTATCAACTCCTATAAATCTACTTGCTGAACCTAAACTTGTTGAAGCTAATAATCTACCAAAAGTTTCATTATAAATACCTCCTATTTGGTGTTTTATAAATCCATAACTACCTGTGTAATATTGTTGAGTAAATTTATTTTCATGTATTGAAGCAGAAGTAAATAAAGGTCCTATTCTTTTAGTAGTAAATTTATGACCAAATTCTTCAGTAGATGTACTATTTACTGCTTCAGGTATCATTTCAATTATTCCATATCGAAATCTAAGTTGTTCTGGTTGATTAAAAGGAGTTGGGGTAGGTACTGTTGTAGATCCTGTTAGAAGGTAATTATCAGTAAAAGATCCTGATTTATATAAATACATTGCATTATTATCTACAAGAACATTTGCATGTCTATTCTCTTGAGAACCTGAATATTCTCCTGCTTCTGTAAAACTGAAAGTTTTTAGTAAATATCCTTTATTCATTTTTACTCTATGTTCTAATTTTAAATTATTAGAAATAGATTCATCTATAACTTTTATTTTACATTTTTCTCCTGTAGGGAAATCATTTGTTATAAATCTGTGAAATCCCTCATAAGGTTCTGTAATCTTATCAATTATTGTAACTGAATCATCAAAGGGATTTATTAATAATATTTTTTGAATCCCTAGATATGAATGATTTTTAATAGTAGCAAATTGTGGGTTTTCTGTTCCCCCAATAAGTGTATTAGATATGTATAAGGCTGTTGTTTTATTTTCAATTACAGGTGTTTGTTGTAAAGTTATATCTCCAGGCCATTCTCCCGGATATATAAATTCATTATTTAGTCCTTCTCCTCCTACATAAAAACTTTCTCCTATTTCTAAATCTCCTAATCCTATTATATTAGGTGGAGTAAATTGATTGATTTTTTTAGCTGTAAGTTTAGATCCATTATATCTTGGGTTTTTCCAAGGAGCTTGATCACATAAAGCATCATCAAATTCTGCTGTTAGTTGTCTTTCTTCAAAACTATGAGTTACAGGGATAACTCCAAAGTGGTTACCTGGGTGGTTTGGTGATAAAGATCCGGGTGATATGTAATTTTCATTGTATGGCATTCTCTATAACTTTAAGTTAAAAAATAATCTTTGTATTTATAATACTTATTAGATTTTTTAGCATTCACTGCGGTTCCTAATAAGACAGAAGATTTATGTGCAACATAATTTTCTGGTTTACTAAAAGATCCTAAAGAAGAAGTATATTCTGATCCTATTACAAAAGATGATTCTACACCTGCTCCTCCTATTACTGCTGCCCCTACTCCAGAACCAGCAAAATAAGGTTTAATAGGAGCTTGACAACTTTGGTTATTTTCAGAATTTTTATCTCTTATAAAGGGGGATAAATAATCATCCCATAATCCTATAGTAGCATTAGTTCCTTGGTCTTTTCTTAATCCCCTACTACCTGTGATTGAGGAAAAATTATTATGACCAACAACATAAGAACCTGGATCATGTTTTCCTTCTTGGGTATTCGGGTTAGATGAACTTGCTACTGTATATATTCTGTTATTTTTGTGTTTTGTTTTGATTTGAGCTTCAAACGTTTGATGAAGACCTACTGTTGCTGTTTGAGCATCTGATCTTACAGGTAATGTTCTTTTAATTTTATTTCTTTCTAAAAAAGTAGGTTCTATTAATAGTCCTGTTTTTACATTTGCTTTAAGAGGGACAAATTGTTCTATTAGTTTAAATAAAGTATGATCTATTTGTTGGATTAATTTTATATATTCATAGTAATTATATCTTCTTTCTACTTTTTGATAATAAGTATCTCTAATTGTTTTTAAATTATCATATACAGAAGCAGTTTGGGCTGAAGGTAAGGGAGATCCTATATAATCATCTAATCTAAAACTTCCTAAAGTATAAAGTATATCTTCATTTATTTCAGTAGTAGGAGAAAAGAAAATTCCTAAATCAGGATAATCAAGTGGTTGTCTATCTAAAGTAGAAGTTTCAACATTTGTTGTAAGAGATAAAATATTTTCATCTACAACTCCCTCATCTATTCTTACTTTTTCACTTGTCCATGACCTACCAACAGTATCTGGGGTAGGTAAATAATGATCTTCTGATATTTCTTCCCATTCTTGGGTTGTCATATTACTAGAAGCACCTCCTAAATAATCAATTTCTATACGAGGGTGAAAACTACTACTATCTTGTTGATCATTACTCCCTAAAGGTAATCTTAAAATTAAGTTTTCATATGATGAAGAAATATGATTACCTGAATACATAAAAGGTTCTAAAGCATGTTTTGTAAGAGTAGTATGTGATAATTTTTCTCCAAAATGATATCTAACTTCTTGAAGAGAACCTGAATAACGCAAACCTGTTATAGCTGTATTGTTTTGTCCTGCAGGTAATCCCCCAACATAACAAAAAGCAGCTCCTTTTCTTTGATTTGAATTATGAGTTATTGATCCTTCAGAAGGAAATAATCCCCAACATAAAGCTACTTCAACAGCTGTTGCTTCATGTAATTGTGAAGAAGTTACTATAGAGGTAACATTTTTATTAAAATTAGCTTGATAAGCTCCAAAAGTAGTAAAGGCTTTTGTAGTTGCAGAACCTGAAGCTTCTGTTTGAACAAATATATTCCAAAAATCTCCATTAAATATAGGAAAATACTTAGTAGATGTTATATCAGTATGGTTTTGACTACTCCAAGTAATCCTACCATAATCGGTTGAATCTCCTGAAGAAGATATATCGTTTCCTATATAAGGTTCTAGTATAAGATGTTCATCAGTATTTTCTTGAGAAAGTGCTCCATTATTTGAACCAGATAAAGACCATAAATGTTGATTTATTTCTAATCTGTGGGGTTTAGCTCTAAATTCAACTGTTTTTGCTCTTAAATTTTTAGTCCAACCACGATTTTGTGTTTGAGGAACTCCTGCATGTACCCCCGTATATTCATAAGGGTTTTTTGCAAAACTATTTGGTTGTAATGAACCTGTTGTAAAATCTGAAGCCCATGCTGTTTTTATAAAAAAACCATTTGTGCCTGAGTCTCCTTTTAATGATAATGATCTTTTTTTATATGTAAAAGTTTTATAATATGAAGCTATATCAAGATCCTTTAATGGACCTACTGCTTGAGTAGATCCTCCATACTCTTTTACATTTAATATAGATGAGGGAATTCCATAACAACTCATTAAAGCTTTAATTCCTCTTTCAGTACCTTTTGTTTTTAAAAGATAAGGAGCATTATGGTATAAACGTGACCATATTTCTCTTGTTATATCTCCTTTAGGTATAGAACCATCGTTTGAAGCAGTAACTAAAGTTTGATTAATAGGGGTACTATAAAAGTTTTGAGCATTACCTCCAATAATATAATTTCCTATTTCTAATTCTCCTATAGTATCAGCAGGACGAGTTCCCTGTCCTAGAATATATTCTATTAAATCTGCATTTTCAAACTGATCAAAAGTATCTATTCCTAAACTTTTTAATTGGTAGTATACTAAATCTTTTGATATTCCTTTACTATTACTTGAATTATGTACTTCTGTTATAGCTTTTATATAAGTCCATATATGATCAAAATGATGACCTACCATATTTACAAAAGTAACATAAAAACTGTTGTTTTCATTTTCTTTAATATGTCTTGGTAATATTTTGTTTAAATTATAAGAATTTTCTCTATCATATAAAGAAGCAGATAATAATTGACCCCCATAATAAGAACCACTTTCACCTAAAATGCTATCTTCACTACCCATCCATATTTTAGATTCAGAAGAAGTTGAATGGTATAAATTATAAGGAGGTATTGAATTAGTTTTAGGCCAAGCAAAAGTACCTGAAGTGAAATATAAAAATCTTTCATACCCATCAAGTCCAGATATACATTTTTCCTTTTTTTTATTTATAAGGTCTTTACTATCATGGATAAAAGAAGAACTTGAAGTAGAACCTGAAATATTTTCTATTTCCTTTAAATCTCTATTGTAAGATTCTATTAATTTTACTTTATATTCAAAGTTTTTTACTCTTTCTGTAGCGTTACTAAAATGAACAAAATTTTCAAAATGATAAACTCTTTCATTATTAATATTACCTGCTTTTGATCCTGATTCTATACCTGATACAGTTCTAATATGGTCATATTGTATATTTATATCTGCTACGTCTCTATCTAATTTACTTAAAAGGTGTTGATAAGAAGAAGTAACATTATAATTTAAAATAGTATCATAATTTTTAAATTCAGAAGGAATTGAATTATTACTTCTAATATCAATATGAAAATTAGGTCCTGCTAAAGGAGTAGAATCATCTGTAAGTTGAGGATCCCCTAATTGCACTGTTATAAAGAAAGGATCAGATATTTCTTCTACAATTTTAAAGTTATCTTGACGAGAAATTGTATTAGGTAAAGGATTTAAAGTTTTTAATAATAACTCATGTTTTAAGGGAGATTTATTTAACATGACATTAATACAAGGTATTAACGTACCTGTTCCAAAATTAAGAGAAAATTCTTTAAAATATATAGAAGCTTCTATTTCAGATATAAACCCACTAACAGCAGGATCAAATGTTTTATTAGTAGCATTAGGAGTAACACATTTTATTTCTCTTTTATTACCTGATATTTCTTTTATTTTAAAGGGAAATTGAAATGTATTAAATATTTTATGTCTTAAAAAATGAATTCTTAAAGAATATTCCCCTGTAATGTATCCTTTTTTTGTTAATATTTTTTCAGGATCTATATTTATAGAATTAGTTAAAGATCCTTCTAGTTCGTCTAAAGTATAGTCTGTAAAATTTTCATCTGTGGTAATTAATGTACCATCAGTATTATATATATGTAATTCAATATAATCTCCTTTTTTACCAAACTTTTTATCTATAGTTTTAGAAGATATATCATTTATAATTAAAGAATCTCTATTTGCTTCTTGTGTATCACGTTCAACAGGAAGTTCAAGATTATTATTATCTAAAGGAGTAGTATTTGTATCTAGTTCATTTGCAGGTATATTATTACCATATGCATCTACAGTGGATCCATTTGTTGATCTTGTTTCTTGTTGAGTAGAATTTGTATTATATCCGTTTGCCATTATTTAGTTAACCTATTTATGTCTATGTATACCTATTAATTTCTAAAGTAGGTATATAAACATCTAATGAAGATTCTATAGGAGGACCATTAGGTATTTGATTTAATGCATCTCCCCCTATATATATTATAAATTTTTCATTAGATATAGTACCTTCAGGGTTAGTTTGATCTAATCTAAATCTTGTTTTATTTTTTAAATTATAATAAACAGCAGAAGATAATACTTGTCTTTTTCTTGATGATTGTATATAGTAAAATTGACCTTCTTCTATTTTTGCTTGGGTATTTGAAAAATAACTTTCATCCATTATAAAACTTCCATTTTTAAAAAAAGGATGGTGTTTTTCTATTGAATCTATTTGATCCTTTATTGATTGGATTTGATCTTTTAAATTATTTAGTTCTATATCTCTAGGATTAATATATCCTTTAGAATAAGCATGTTTAATACTGTTTTCTAAAAAATATTGATGTGTTGGGTTTTTTTCTATACTATAAAAATGTTTATGATAAAGGTTAAAAAATTCTTTTACATTAGGAGGTTTAGGTAAAAATTCAGAAAATTCCCAATCTAAATTATCTTTAGCTCCTCTTACCCCATAATATTCTTTAGATAATTTTAAATTAGTTATCCTTATTTTTCCATTATTGTTTGCCATATTATATTATTTTTATCTAAAATCCTGTAAATTGGTTATTACTACCCCCATTTGTAGAATTAAAAGGATTATCATTTCCATAACAAGGAGAATTATATCCTACAGTACCTCCTTCTAATCCTTGTAGACCAATAAATTTTACTTGGTCCTTATTTACGTTTTCCCAATATGCCCTTTGTACATCACCACTTCCTGTTTTCATTTCTAAGTTTAAAGAAGTACCTTCCATTTGATTTGATGTTTTTGTCCATATTTCACCACTATGTATATCATAAAAGATAAATGCTTTTAAAGTATAAACAGTCCATGATTCTCTTATCATTCCACACAGTACACTAAATCTACTATAAGCTCTAACAATAGGTTGTCCATATATTTTAAATTTAAAACTATTACCGTCTTGACACATCCATCTTCCCTCTGTTGATTTTATTTCATATGAATCACCTGTAATCCATGTTATAGCACCACTAAGATGAGATAAAGATACTTTAATTTTTTTTCCTACATCTACTTCTGGTTGGTAATATAAAGCATTTAAGTTATTAAAATATTCTTGAAGTTCTTCATCTTGATTTAAAGCACCATGTAAACCAGATCCTGGTTGAAATATTCTTTTAGTTCCATAAGGAGTAAGTGTACTTTCTTCAGTAAAATCTAATATTTGATAATATGCTCCAAGAGAGGGACTTGATGGTAACCCATTAAGTACTTGAGAGGATTCATTCATATTATTAGGAGTTTTTTCACTATATCTAATTCTACCAGATGCATGTATTATTCCTGAATACTTTCCATTAGGTCCCCATTCTTTTATATATTCTACCACTTCTTCTCCTCCATAGGTAATAATTCCAGGAGCACTTGCATTATAAATATCCTGCATAGCCATTCCATTTATTATAGAAGGGATAGCTGAATTTCCTAATCCCGTATCTCTTGCAAATTTTAATGTTTTAGATTCACCTTTAGGGATAAATGTTTCTTCAATTGAAGGTAATATTTCATCAACCGTACCATTATCTACTAAATATTTTAAAGTACATCCTTCATTATTTAAATAAAATTGTCCTAAAGCTGCAGGGTTATCATCTAAAATAAGATTAATACTATCTTGTATTTCATTACCGTCACAAAAGAAATCTACTTCATAAAAAGCTGATTGTATAATTATATCTTCAAAAGCATTATCAAGTATTATATCATTTCCTTTTAAGTTTAAATCAGTCCATGTTTCAATAGCTTTTCCAGAAGGTATATCTTCTAATTCTAATTCTTTTAAAAAATAAATACCTGTTTCATCTTCAGGTAAACCTAAAGATCTTCTAACCATTAAAAATATACTATCTGAAATTTTTCTTTTTTTTCCTTCATGCATAACCCACTTATCTGTCATTTGTTGATAAGGGGATCCTGCTTCTCCTGCCATTAAAAAAGCTCCATCTTCAAAAACAGGATGTTCATCTGTATTAGGTAATTCAGCATTAGTTAGTTGATCATTTAAAACTTCAAGATCATTTAAGGTTGTGTCTATTTGTTGATCTTTTAAATCATTTTGTTCAAAATAAACATAATTATAACTTTGTTCTACAATACTTTGGTGGGATAATTTTCCTTCTTTTGGTATATGATAAAACATTTTATCATACATTTCTTTTATTCTTTCAGTATCTATATAAGGATCTGATTTAGCTAATTTTTCAAAAGCTTTTGAATGAATATCATTAGCATATTTATTGCTAGTTACTTTTTTTGTTAATTTTATATTTTGTTGAGCCATTATCTTACAACTTTAAAATAATAATCGTTATCATAAACTACAGTTCCATCTTTATTGATATGTTTAAATAATACACGATAATATCTTTCTGGTTGTAAACCTTTCATATTTAATTTAAAAAACATGCCATCAGAGTCGGCACTTAATTTTGTAAAAGAAGTATCAAAAGGAATAACTTCTTGTTCTGTATAGGCATCTCTTATACTAAAGAAAGAAGATGTTGTAAAATAACCTACATTTAAATAATTTGAAGAAGAAACAAATTGTCTTACAGGATATTTATCTCTTATATGAATTCTAAATTTAGATTCATCATTTTGATTATATTCTTGTTTATTTCTATATAAAGATACATTTAATTCTCCTTCTTGTTCAGCTAAACCTTGATATTGATGGTCACTATCATCCCATTTAAATATTAATTTTGGAGGATGGATTGTATGAGTGTCTGTAGAAAAATATTGTAATTCACCAAAGCTGTGAGAAACATTATTTTCTACATTTTCTGGTTTTTTGATTAAAAAACCATTATTAATAATTCCTGTAGGATATGTTTGACTAGCAAATAAACTAGCACTATGTTTTTTAACTATAGAAGTTACATCAACATTAATGTCTAGACTTTCTCCAACTAAAAATTGTTGAGTAACATAAAGACTACTAGAAGTATACCAAGTACCTCCTCCTTGAGTTAATAAAGAACTTATTGAACCTGTTGTGTCTGAAGCAAACTGACCACTTGATGACTGCCACCCATGTGCTACTGTTGTATTATTTCTAAATTTCCAACTAGCCCCATTTGAACCTGTTGGTAGGTTTGAGTATCTACCTGATCCTTCATCCCATGATTCTGAAACAGCATATATATTTAGATTTAATGTTGATATTAAGTTTTGAGGATTTGCAGAAGTAAGATTAAGATTAACTTGTGTAGTTCCATCATTAAATTTAGAAGATCCTATAATATCTTTTATTGTATTTTGTATTTCTTCATTTTTAAATGAAATTAAAGTTCTTGTAGGATATAAAAGGGTATCTGTTGTTCCTCTTTCTTTTAGTACTTCTAAAAGTTCATCATGTCCTGCATTCATTTTTTTTCTGTCAGGATGACTATATATTGTTGTGTCTTTTTCTGGAAATAAAAAATAATATGCCATGGTTAATATGTTATTATACGTCCTTTAATATCTCTATTAGGAAATTTTAGTTCAAAAATACTTGGATTTAATGAAGGATATATTACTCCATCTTTAGTTGCTGCATCAAGTCCATAACTATATTGAGAGTATCCTTTAGCAGTTTCGTTTTGGTTTTTAAATATTGCTCTTTCTACAGTTTGAACTCCTTTTACTGCTCCTATTACATTCATAACTTCTGAAGTTATTATGGGTTGATTTATCTGCCATTTATCTATATGGAAAAAAGATCTTAATTCATTAATACAATCTAATATTGTTTCTTGATTGCTGTAGTTTTTGTAAGTAGTAATTTCAAAATCAAGTGAAAAATTAATTACAAAAGCATTTTTTATATTAACGGCATCTGTCATTGTTCTATATTGATCTAAATAATTTCTTAAATTAGTTTTAGTAGCTTTATTTAAAGTTGTTAATTTTCTTTTTTTAGTATATCCTAAAATATACAAATTCATAGCTAAAGGATTAGGAATACGGTTAGGTTCTGTTGTTAAAGGAGATATTTGATCATCTTGGGTTATATAAGCTTTAGTTATACTCCCAAAACGAGGAGGCATCATTAAAGTTCTAACAATATAATCTTCTTTAGTTACTGTTCTACCTTGAGTAGCATAATTAGCTATTGTATTTAATCTTAAATCATCATTACTATCTCCATCACCCCCTCCTCTAGCAGGATGTGTATTAGTAGCAGTTAAATTTGATTTAACAAAATTTAACATTCCTTGATTTATTCCAGGATTAGATTTAATTCTCATCTCCCCTAATTTAACAATTGTATTACTACTTACATTAGATCTTATTCCTCCTCCTCTTAAATAATTTACAGTTAAAGTTGTATTTGAAGGTGCTGTTCCGTAAGTTTTTGTATATAAAAAATTTGAAGGATCATATGTTTTATCTAGTTTAGATAAACCGTCTTTAATACCTAGCCCTACATTATCAGGGTTTGGAATTATTTGTTCATCTGAGTGAGTGTTTGTTCCTGCTCCAAATTGTATTTCAAGTTTATCATTAGGTCTTATTCTAGTAATAAATCTTCTTGGAACTTCTTTTATCTTTAACAAATAAGGAGTTTGATGACTGTATTGGTGTAAAGAAGGATCATTAGCTGCATTGTTAGATATTTCTTCAAATATAGTATCTTGGGCTAAATAAGGTACTTCATTCCATTCATTTCCATCTGTATCTTTTACTGATTCGATACTTATTATATTTTTATCATTTAAAGATATTGATTTAAATTTTTCAGCTGATCCTATAGTAAATGTTTGAACAGCAGGTTCTGCTGATATAGCTGATACTTTTTTTGTTAATAAATAATATTCAGGGTTGTTATTAGTATCATATTGATATATACTTGCTGTAACATTACTTAATGAAGAAGAAAAATTAAAATCAACGTCATCAGTTAAATAAAAAGTAGGTCCTTCAGTAGATAAAACAGTAGAAGACTTCATTATTTTTAAAGCATAATCATAATCAGGTACATAAGCATCATTATTATTCTGTTTAGAAGGTACTAATTGAGATATATCTAAATCAACAGCAGCAGCTGATGTAACTTTTGGTTTATACCCCATAGCATAAGCTAAGTTAAATAAATTATCTCTGTCTTGTGCTAACATTAAAAATGTTTCTTGAATTTGGGTATCTGTATAGAAGGATAATACATCTCCAACATATGCTGCCATTTCAAGGAACATCATACTTGGATTACCTTCACTAAAATCATTAAAGGTATTAGGGAAATAAGTTTCAGCAAAATCTAAAAGCTGGGATTTATATGTATTAAAATCCTTACTTAAATATTTTACATCTCTATTCTGATGTTTATTTGATACTTTGTTATAAGCCATGTTTTTATTATTTTATGATCCTGCTACAGTTACAATGTCTTCGGACCCATCCACAAGACATACATAATATACCCCTATAAATATAGTTCCTTTATCGTTATCAGCAGATATATCTACATCTTTTATAATTATATTTGTCATCCATTTTTCTGCTTGGTTTCGGATTTTGGATTTTAGTGTTTCTTTATTTATTTGGTTTTCAAATAATAAGTTTTGAACTCCTACACCATAATCAGGTAAGTTTACCCTTTCTCCAGGATATGTTACTAAAAGATCAATAAGATTAGTTCTTATTTGTTCTTTTATTGTATTTGTTCCTGTTTGTAGATTTGTTTTATCTAAAGGATAAGCTACTCCTAACTTTATGTTTTGTCTAGTATCGAAAGGATGAACTCTTTTTATTATCTGAGCCATTTATTTTATTTGTTTTTTCTTTTTTTCATTGCTTCCATTAAACTACTATAATCTCTTGTTACAGCATCTACTACTGCTTTAGGAGCAGCTTCTACAGGTATACCTCCTACAGTAGAAATGTTTCCTTCTACAGAAACGGGGGATGCCCCTCTATCTAAATTTGTATCTCCTTGAGCTGTTTCATTTAATAGATCATTTAATGTATTATTTTTTGAAAATGGGTGGTTAGGTTTATTAGGTGTTGTTTTACCCATAATTTGTTTTTTTAAAGAATTATCTATAAGAGATTTTTTTACATGTAAAGAGGATTGTTCCTCTATAATAGGTTTAATATTATCTTGTAAATCTTCTTTAAGTGATTTTATTTCTCTACGTAATGCATAGTCGATTTCTTCTCTAACTATTTTTCTAATTAAGTTTTCAAATGTTTTTGCTTTCATAAGTAATTAACTGTTTATTATAAATATAACTAATTTTCAGGATTATTCTGAGGATTTAATATTCTAAATCCTTCATCATAATATTCATCAAAATTTTCTCTAAGTGTATATACTCTTTCAAGAGCTTTAGTATGACCCCCCTCTTGTAATTGGTTATATACATCTTCATATTGTTCTTTTAAAAGGGTCATATATTCTTCTAGGTTAGTATTTCCTGGATTTATTGTATTATCTGTATTTGTTTGTGTTTGAGATTCTATTAAATTAACACATGATTCTTCACGTTGAAGAAGAATACTAGCTATGTAAACTCTATTTTTTACAATTTCATCTCTAACAGTAGATATTTTATCTTTAATTTCTATTATTTTATCATTTATTGAAATTGCTTTATCTATATAAATTTTAAACATAAGCGGTATAGTTGCAAAAAGAGCTGCAAATTCTTTTATTTTGCCTTTAGCTATTCTTTTTCCTTCACCTACTTGATCTGTGACTAATCCACTTGAAGTAGGTCCTGAATTTGCTGCTAGTAGTAAAGGGGCTAATGCTATTACATATTTTAAAGTTTCAATAATAGGGGATAACATATCAATAACTCCTTTTATTTTACCTATAGGTCCTTGTTCTTTTGTTATTAGTTCTAATTTTCCTGTGATTTTTTCCATTTTAGTTATAGATTTATTTAAAATAACTTCTAATCTACTTAACTTACCATCTATTCTATTATAAATTTTCATAAATTTTTCATTACCTTTATCACTACAAGCCTCTTCATTAATATATGATTGAAGTTTTTTAGCTAATTCTTCTTTAGTAGGTATTTGTTTTTTTAGTTCTAATAATTTTTTTTTACCTTCATTTCGTACTTCTCTTTCAGCTCGATTTACTAAAGCATCTATTTGAGTATTAATTATATTTCTTATTTGTTGAGTTGCCATTTTAAACTAATTTTGTATTTGAACTTAAAATACCATCTAATTCCCTCATTATATCTTGTAAATTTTGATATCTACCTTGTAAAGCTGCTGTGTTGGCAGGATTAGGACCTGTAGGGGCCCCAGGGACAGAAACCATATAGGTTATCTTAAATTCTATATCATTCATAAGACCCATAATTTGGTTTATTATTCTACGTAAAATATCTTGAAGTTCATCTCCTAAAACTGCAGGTTGTGTTGGTAATGTATTATCATATTCTAAACCTAAATATATATTTGGAGAATTTATTATAAAAGAACTATCATTATTTGGACTTGTATCAAAATGAAAACTTCCATTAGTACTAAATCCTATATCTTGTTTTGAAAATAAAAGAATAGAATCTTCTTTAGCATTAAATATTAATCTATCTGAATTTATTAATACTTGCTTTCCTTGGTATGAATTTGGACTTAGTGGTATATATGCTATTTTGTTTTTTTTATTATATTCCTATATCGTTATAAGCTCTATTAATTTTATGTGTATATTCTCCTACTCTATTTGTTCCATCTTCTTCTTTATATCTTTCATGTATAGATTCTACAGTTGTAGCTACAGATATTTTTCTTAAATTATATCCTTGAGCCCATGAAGCATGAAGCCATGAAAACGAACTTTTTCCTGCAGTATAATTTCCCTTTTCAGGGTATTCCCATATTAATTGGTTCCAACTATTTGGTAAATTTTCAATACACCAATTAAAAATGTCTCTACTACTATGAGTACTACATGCTAAATCTACTGCTAATCCATAAACATGTTGTGATGTTGGAGAAGCTCCTATAGATCTGTTTAATAACATACATCTATATCCAGAAGATATAAATATATTATCAGGACCAAAAGCATTTGTTAAGGGAGATATTATGTTTTGGTATAATAAAGATAAATTATTATTAATATAGTCTGCTGTTAGTGCAGGGTTACTTTCTATATCTACCCCAGGGTAATTTGATATCCCTCCATCAACAGCTGCATCTGAATGCCATAAGTGTTTATATTTAAATCCCATTTATTCTAAATTTTGGTCTGCTATATCAGTTAATCCATCAGGAACATTTGATAAATCTATATCATCTAAATGTCCTGTTGCAGAATTTTCAGTAGAAGATACATCATGGTAGTCTACTTCTTCTTCTGATAAATTACTTAATTCATCTTCCTGTTGTAAGTCTTCAGCTGGTAAATTATCAGGCTCATTTAATGTTATGTCTTCTTCTACTTCTTCAGACATATCATCATAATCTATTTGAGGTTCTTCTTTTTCTATTTCTTTAAAAATATCATATCCATAAGATTCATCATGTAAAGAAGCAGGTTGAAAATTAGATATTTGTTGATCAGAACATAAATAAATACTTGAATCATCTCCATTTATATTTTCTATAATATGTTCATAAGATTCACCTTGTTCATCTCCTATTTGTCCATTTCTTATAATTATAATAGGACTACCTATACTTGTTCCCTCTTTGTATGTTGAAACATTAGCATGACTCCATTCATTAGGATGGGGTGTTTTTTCATTATCTATAGTAGATCCAAACCTTATAGATTGTCCAAATCTACCTTCTATCATTATATCTCCTTCATATGGTCTTAAAGGTCTTATATTTTCTTGATTTTGAAAATATTTACCTTGATAAAATTTTCCGTTTTCATCCATAGTATCTGGATAAGCATTACTTGAAGGAGATTTAAATATAGATTGAGGAGGTAACCATTTATAGTCACGACTTCTAAATTCATTATATCTATCATTAGGAGCTCCTAATACATGTACTATTTCTCCAGGTACAGGGTAATGAGAAAAATTAAAATATAAAGGTTTAGCATGTAAAAGGGTATTATTATCTTTTATAGGAGAAAGCTCATCAATAAAAGTAAATAGTATTGTTCCTATAGATTCTTCTTTTCCTAAATCTTCATATCTATGATGGTTTTCATCTAATATGATATCTTGAACTCTAGCGTCCTTTAATTGTGCCATCTATTTCGTCTTTTGGTTCTGTTAATTGTTTAGGTTTTTCTACTGTTTTTGCTATTTCTTCTGCTACATCTTGTAGTTGATTTATTTCTTCTTCAGTTAATAGTCCCCCATCTCCTGTACTTGTAGCTCCCGTAGATAAACGTTGAACTATAGCTGCCATCTTTATTAATTGATCATCGTTTTTAACACTAATTTCCATATATTCTTTAATTAAAGGTACTACTACTGTAGCATCTCCTAAAGAAGTAATAAGAGGACGTAATTCAGCTATTAAACTAGCTAATTGTTTTGATTTTTTAGATTGGTTTTTATGAATCTCTTTTAATAAATCTGAAAATGATTTATCATCGAATATTATTTGATTTAATGGGTCCATAATTATTTATTTATTATAAATATGGAAAGTTTTAAATTCTTACATATCCTGTTTCTCTATATTCTGTGTAAAGTTTTTTATATACTATTTTTAGGACTTTTGTTACTTTAGTAATAACAGGAGTATCTACATCAGTCATTTCACGAATATAAATGTATAAAGCTTTTTTATTAAAGATTTCTAAATTTTCTCTACGTTTAAATAAAGTATTAATAGCATCACATACTTTTCTATCTTTATTTTTTTTAAATAATGTAAATATATGTTTATCAACATATTCTGTAAAATAATCTATAAAATCTTTTATATCTTTTTTACGTTGATCTCTACCTAACTGACGAATAACTCCATCATCTTCATCAGCAGCCATAACATCTACTGTTATTTTTTTCTTTTTATAGTTATTATTATTGTAAAGTATAAGATAATTTTTACCTACAATTGAAAAATAACTAAAAGCTTTACTTCCCTTTGAAGGGTCAAAATAATCTAATTTTTCTAAAAGAAAACAAATTACTTCATGTTTTAAATCTTCTAAATTATCTACTTCTGTATAGTAAAATTTAAATGTATGTATAAGGTTTTCAGCTAATTTATATAAAGCATAATGGATTCTTGTTCTATATATTTCGTCTCTTTCATCTTGATTTGAAGATGCTAAATATTCTGCTATTGCTGCTTCTGTATCTTCTGTGAAATATCTTTTTTTAGTTCTTTTTCTTCCTCTTTTCTTTTTAGGTGGAGGAATAGAGTTTGCATCCAATTTAATTTTGGTTTTAGTAGTCATATTTTTTATTTAAGTGTAAATTCGTTTAAAGCGTCTTGAATTTTCTTTACTTCTTTAAAAAACCATCCTATTTCATCATCAGAATAAAATACCCCTTTATTATCAATTTGTTTTAACCTTTGATCGCATTCATTTACAGCATCACTTTGTTTGGTTATAAAATCTTCTAATTTTTCATTTTTAATAAGTAAATTTCTAAGAGCAAAGCTTAAAGCTGTTGCTATTATTGTAAGTATTATTGTTGATATTATCCAGCCCATAATTTAATCTTTAAAAAACGAATCTATAACATCTAAAGTAGCATTAGATAGATTCGGGTTATTTTTAGTATTTATTTTTTTAGCATTTCTCATTGTTTTATCTCCCTTAGAACCATTTGTAGGTTTTGATTGTTTAGGAACTGCATCAGTTGCATTATTCCAAATTTCATATTCAATTTGAGCAGCCATATGGTCTGCTTGATGCATAAGTAAAGGTAAATGAGAACGTAATTTGGTTTCTTTCATACCTGACATAAAGTAAAATTTATTACTTTCATCATATAAACCATCATGTATTTTAATACCAATAAATTCATTTTGACTTACCTTAACACCAATTTCTTGTAGTAAGAATAAAGATCGTTCTGGTATTTTCATAGCAGGAATATCAGTATTAAATTTATAAATTTGACCTAATTTATCAATATGCCATTGTGAATCATTTGGTTTATAGTATTCACCTTCTTGTTGGCCCATTTTACCTAAATCATGGAATAAAGCGACGAAATGCATTTCTTCAATTGTGTATGTGGATATATCTCCTCCCATTTTATTCCACGTTTTATACAATTCATTTGCGCAATCATACACACGTAATACATGGTCAACATAACCACCAGCAAATGCTGAATGGTGCCAGTTTTTAGCTGCAGCGGGCATCATCATCATTCGTTCTTCAAATTTTTCTAAAAAAGGAATTAATGTATCTGTTCTTTCTTTAGATATATTTGCTTTTATTTCATTGAGATAACGTTCCCAATTTGATTGGATTTTTTCTGCTGATAACATAACCTTATTTTTTATTAAAATGTACCTGTTTGGGAAGTTCCCATTGCTCCTGTAACTCCTGGTCCCCCTGCTATTGTTATTATGTTTTGGAGTTCATCATATCTATCTTTTAGTTCTCCTTCTTTCATAAAATGAATAGCGTTTTTATTTTCACCTCTTTTAATTAAGGTATATAATCTAGCTAAAGATTGATCAAGTCTTTCTAAAGCTCCTTGTACTTGTCCTGCGTATTTCATGTATTTTATTTATTTGTTTAGATGTATGTAATAAAAGGATATTAGAAATCCAAATTATTTATTGGTTCTTATGTTTAATCTTGCTGGTAATATCTTTTTTGAAGCATTTCTTATAACTATTTGATATCTTAAAGGAGTTTTATCATCATCTTTTGAAAGTACTGGGCTATTAGTATCAATAACTACATCTAAAGCTTTAGTATTAGTACCTGGATATTTAATTTTTACAGCATCTGCATTTAATTCTCCTACCATATCATAGGCTCCTTGTTCACCATCTATATAATGGACAAATATTTCTCCTCCTGCTTTTTCTCTTACATACCAATAACCATACCCAAATGAAGATGCTAATAAATTTTTAACTTTAGTTAAATCTACATCTGTTGATGACTCCCAACTACTTGCTTCACCTTCTTGAGTAATATAAGCGGTTAAACCATCAGCCATTCTTTGAGGATCTATACCACAAGCTTCAAAAATTTCTTTAAATAAAGGTTTTTCAT
>Ga0181406_1000237_pt1 | contig 21448 bp, 23 predicted proteins | sample 29SPOviralmetaG_FD_130135 | JGI IMG/M metagenome (GOLD analysis project Ga0181406, IMG submission 130135) | Marine viral communities from the oligotrophic San Pedro Time Series (SPOT) site, San Pedro Channel, CA, USA - 29 SPOT_SRF_2011-12-20 | ecosystem: Environmental > Aquatic > Marine > Strait... | reverse complement strand
TATCACATGATGATAGAATAAAAATATTAAATGAAATTTATAGAGTAACAAAAAAAAATGGTTATTTTATATTAAGTTCTCATAATATTTATTCTAATGAAGAAAATGTTAAACAATTGGAAAATTCTGATCAATATGAGTATTTTATTACAAAAGATAAACATAATCTTGATACTTATTATATTAAACCATCCAAACTTGTAAAACAATTAAAAGAAATTGGATTTGATACTAAAAATATATATGGATATCATGGTGAAGAATATAATGACTTCAATAATATTCCAAAAACTAACCATTGGCCATATTATCTCACAATAAAAATATAATTATGAAGAGATTTAAAATTATAGTTATTAATATACATAATATGGATAATATATTATGTATTAGCGCACATCCTGACGATATTGAATTAGGTATGGGAGGTTCTATTTCTAGATTTGTTGAAGAAGGAAAAATAGTAAATATCATTATTTGTTTTTATCACCAAGAAGATAGAAAACAAGAAACTTATAATGCCTTAAAATTATTAGGAATTCAAAAAGATAATATATATTTTCTTAATAAAACACATAATAATAGAGACTTGATTAAACAATTGGATCAAATCGTTTTTAAAATTAAACCAAATAACATATTTACACATTTTAATGGAGATAGTCATCAAGAACATAAAATAGTAACCGATATTAGTATTGCTTCAACTCGTAATATAGAATGTAATATTTTTATGTGGGAAAATACTTTTCCCGGTGCCATTACATACAATTTTTTCAAACCTAATTTTTATATAAAACTAAATAATAATTATATACAAAAAAAAATTAATAGTTTCTGCCAACATAAATCACAAACTAAAAAATATAATACAACAAAAATCACAAATTTCATCAATATAAAATCACAATTTTGGGGTAATTATTGTAATCATACACATGCTGAATCATTTATACAAATTAAATCTGTTTATTAACTTCTCATCTCTTTATTTTCATCAACTGTACCTTTTAAAACTTTACATATAACATTTTCTTTAACCATATAGTTCAATAATGCTTTTGTGTCTTTCGGAAAACATGCTCCACCATATGATAATTTTCCATCATTTCCAGGAACGTTTGTATGATTTTTATTTACCCATCCATTTTTTATTATTCCATTTTTTACTATATTATAATTACAATTATCTAATTTCTCACACATATTATATACTTCGTTGAAAAATTGTATTTTTACCGCATAAAAAGAATTGGCACATATTTTTAAACTTTCCGATTCAACAGATGACATAACACTTATCTCAGCATCTGGATAATATTTTTTATAAAAATTATATACTATTTCGTTATTTCTACCTATTACTATATGTTTTTGATTATGAAAATCTTCATATGCTGTCTTTGCTGATAAAAATTCTGGATTATGAATAATGTTTAATTTATCATATTTTTTTTGAAATTTATTACAACTATTTGGTGTAAGCGTCGATTTTATTACAATAATTCCTTTATAATTATTATTATTATAATATCCTAATACTTCTACAAAACAAGATAAATCATATCCATCGTCTATAAATAATGTAGGCAAACATAAAAAACATATATCTGTAGTCAAAGTTTCTTTTATATTGCCTATACCATTATTTTTGTATTTATCATAACCTATCACATTTATTTCCTTGGTTTTAAAAGATTTCATTAATGCGCTTCCTACAAAACCTAAACCCACTATCCCTATTTTTTGCATATATAAATTTTAACTTTAATTTTTTATATTATAATTTATTAATTCTTATATCTTGTAGCCCATATAGGAAAATTTAACGATTTTGATCTACCAAAATCGCCATTTCCACCGGTTCCACTAAACCATGTCTCATCTTCCACAATTAAATTACCATTCATGTGTTTATACAATAAACTCATTACAGATTGATCATGTCGATGTTTTTCATTCGATAAAGTAAATAAATCTGTATGAATTTTTGGATTTTGATATAACATTTTTAAATGTTCATTAAAAAAATCCATCACGAATTTTGTTTTCCTCATTATTAATATCCCATTTAATAATTGAGTATCTTCAATATATCTATTAATATCGCAATTATATCTTTTTTGAAAAAAATCCAAAAAATATTTATTATTATATAATTTTTCTTTACAATTTACACCTAATCTAAATCTTAAAAACCCTGTCCAATGATTATTTACCATTTCAATATATTCATAGAATCTTTTTTTCGATTTATCAGTAATATTTAAACTACACCCGGAATCTATATAAACTAATATATCATTTTCCTTCAATTCATTTAATTTTTTATAAATTATATAAGGTTTCCAAACCCAATATCCTCCTCCTCTTTTTGACATATTCCAAATATCACCCATAGCTTTTTTAAATTCATTATCTACATCAATTTCTGTAAAACATTTAAATTGATAGAATAAATTACTATTTAAACCTTGATTATTTATTATATTCTCCCTATTTTTGAAGTGTCTTGAAGCATATGATATACCATATATCTTCTGCTTTTCAACCATATTTAATTTATCTTTTATTTGCCATTCTAATGTTTTATAATAATTATCCAATACATGCTTACTCTGTTTTTTAAAAACATTAAGCTTTATTTCTTTTGACAAAGATTCTTTTACCTGATTTTTCATTATTTCATCATTTTCAACATTTATAAAACGATATGATTCTTCACGTAATAAATCTTTTTCAGGTATATCCACACCCCAATATAACGGAATACATCCGCCTTCTAATGCATGCATTATTTTTTCAGTACAATAACCTTCTCTTTTAGAATTTTCAGGGCATATTGTATATTTCGATTTACTAATAAAATCTATTTTATTTTCCCAACCATCTTTTATCAATATACCTGTATTTAAAAATCTACCACCACTCTCCACTTTTCCATATTTCGATAATTCTTTAAATAATTTACTTCTAACACCTGTTCTATCATGCCTACACACCAAACTTCCCAATATTTTTTTATTTTTCATATTTTTTAATCTTTTTCTTAATAAATTTTTTATAAAATTATCATCATCGTTATCTATATTATAATATTCATAGAAAGTTAGCCATAATGGTATTCTTAATTTATTATTTTTTATATCATTAAAATGAAATGCTAATCTTAAATCAAATAATTCATTCATTAACTTTTCATTTGAATAAACATTATATTCAGGTCTATCAACATTTTCTCCTGTAAAAAATATTTTTATTTTTGCTTTTGTGTTTCTTATATTTTCTATACTTCCAAAACAAGAACAAAATAATATATCCGGATTTTGATTTGGTGCAACCAATATAACTTCTTCTTTAAAAATTGTTTTACAAAAATAAAATAACCAAAAGTCTGTTTTTGTCTTCATCGGCCAAAAATTAATATAAGATATTTTCATATTATAATAATTAACAAAATAAATTTAAATAAAAAAAAATTTATATACTTTATTATTAATGTATGAAAATATTATTTTAATACCTTATAGAAACAGAGAAAATCATTTATTATATTTCTTACAAAATACATACCATTTAATACAAAAATATGTTCCGAATAGTAAAATTATTATAATTGAACAAGAAGGAGGAAAAGAATTTAATAAAGGACGACTATTAAATATTGGTTTTAAAGAAAATATTGATAATACTAAATTTTTTATTTTACACGATGTAGATATACATCCGAAAAAAGAATTTATAAACGAATATAATAATAAAAATGATATTTATGTTATACTTTCAGCACATAAAGAATGTTTAGGTGGTATTAGTAAAATTTCAAATGATGCTATTAAAAAAATGAATGGATTTCCTAATAATATTTGGGGGTGGGGGATCGAAGATAGAGCTTTATATTATAGAGCATATATAAAAAACGTATCTATTAAATTTAGTGATTTATATAATCAGAATTTTATATTTTTACCCCACATTTCGAATGTTAAGCCATATATAGATAAAAAAAAAGAGATCAGTGAAATATGGAGAAAAAAGTATATTGATAATTTAATTGATATAGAAAAAAATAAATTAGTTAATTTTTCAGGTATAAATAATATTAATTATGAAATTATTTATAAAAAAAATATAACTGAAAATGTCGAATTATTAAAAGTTAAAATATAATTATTTACTTAATATTTATACAATACACCTTTTATAGTGGTATCCCAACTACCACTACTATGAACATTCTCCATATACCATTTTGCTGCTGCCTTAGACATTGAATTCCATCTCTTCTCTTTAATATTTTTCAATTTACGCCTTAAATCATCTGGATTATGTGCGCGAATATAATGTATCCCTTCACTAGGCGGATTTATAAATGATTTTATACTTACTTTTGGTGTTATAATAGGAACCGTTCCAAATGCCATACATTCCATCTCTCTATGACATTTGGAACCATAACCTCTCAAACATAACCCATATTTACTTTTTCTCATTTTATCCAAATATTCTTCTTGAGTAAATTTATGAACTGTACCTTTTGTACAATGATATTCTTCTAATACATCTTCCCAACCTAAATTACTATCATCGCGATATGTATTTTGAACACTATTTTCAATATTGCCTATAAATATTGTTTCCTGTTCTCTTTCAGACCATTCTAATATCTTATTTTCTTTTAATTTTTGTTCTACTATTGACGGACGCCTAGGCCAGAAAATCCAGGGTTTCGCATTTATTACCAAATTTCTCAATTCAACACCCTCTTTATCTTCATCACCATTTCCTAATAAAAATAATCCACTAGATCTACATTCCGGATTAATCCATTCTAATGTTGGTCTATCATATAATATAATTTGTGGAACCAACCAACAATGACCACTTTCTTTCTCCAAAAATAAATCTATATCATTTATTTTTTGCTTCCACAACATAGCCAATTCTCTAAAACTATCATTATTATGATTCCATATACCTTCACGTGGTTGCGTAGGCATTTTTATAATCCATTTACCATTAATTGACCTATATACACATGTTAATTCTTTATAATATCTAGCCTGTGCCATTCTTAACATAAATAAATTATTTATATCTTTAAAACGTTCTTCTTTAAAATGTGTATGAATACACTTTAAAGGTGCATTTTTATAATATATTTTCCCTGTATTCGCAATTTTTATATTTGAAGCTACTGTTTTACTATCTTCTTTCCCCAATATAAATCTCCATGTCTGTAAATTATAATTTTCACCAAATTCAAATGATTTAAATTTTTCTGTTAATTTTTTCATATGTATTTGTTCAGCACAACTATGATTTGGTTCTATAATTTCTTTCCAATATTCACAGACCTTTTTACTATTCGTCCATAAAAATCCAGCATTATAGTATCCTGTTTCTAATACATTTTGTTGTCTTATAAATTGTGGAGAAAGACCAACATCTTTATTATGTTGAATATCTGATATTTTATCCAAAATTACCATATCACTATCCAAAAATAATGTATCTTTTTCTTTATTTAATGCTTTTAACATAATATTCATTTTGTTTTTCAAAAAATCACTCCAAATTTTTTCCTTCTCCATATCAGCTCTTGTTTTATTACTATACTTATCTAATTCAACATACCATGATAATTTTAATTGTTTATTTAAATCTGGTGTTAATTCATCTATCGCTAATTTAGATTCTTTATCACACATTATATAAACTTTTGCACCATTGTGATGAATCGAAAGTGTTAATAAAAGCAATACCAACTCATTTTTACATTTATTTGTGCATATTGTGCAAAAACTACTAGGAGTATTTTGATTTTGATTCGTAAAATTCATTGTAATATTAAATATCAATAATTATTTAAATATTAATACAATAACTTTTATATATGCCATATAAAATAGGTATTATTATACCAAGCACGTCTAGAAAAAGACCATGGTCTGATATTTTGGAATCTTATTTATATACACATTTAATAAGATCTTTATTAAGCACTTATAATAACGAACATGAATATAAAATTTATGTTGTCACTGACGAGGACGATCCTATTTATTCAAAACAAGATGAAAGAACAAAAATAATTAGATTTTTATCGGTTATGAAAAATGTTAGTATAGAATTTTTAAGTAGTAATGGAATACCAAAAGGACATGTCACATTAATGTGGAATAGAGCTTTTAAACGTGCTTATGAAGACAATTGTGATTATTTCTTTCAATGTGGAGATGATATTATATTTTTAACGAAGGATTGGACAAATAAATCCATTAATCTTTTATTAAAATTTGATAATGTAGGAATGACAGGTCCATTAGATTATGATAGATGGCATAGTGGTCCAAATAGCAGACCAGGTGGTTTTAGATTTATTCAAACACAGAGTTTTGTTTCACGAAAACACATGGATATTTTCGGATTCTATTTTCCACCTGAAATAAAAAATTGGTATTGTGATGATTGGATGACTAATGTATATTCTCCAAAATATTTTTATATGATTCATTGTTTTGTTAAAAATGCTGGAGGAACTCCGCGATATGAAGTCATAGGGTCATTAAATCCTAATGATCCTATAAGAAAAAAATGTTTTGAATTGGTTGAAAAACATAAGAAATTATTGCAATGAATACGTTTTTAATACTGTTGGTGGTAACAACGTATTACGCATTTTATACAATTTTTTATAGCATTTATTAATTGTAACTTCGCTTATTTCGCTACAAACATTTACCTTTTTTTTGCTAATATTTAAATGACATTCTTGAGCTACGAAATAAACTATACCTGCTGCTACAGAATTAGGTGTATTCTCTGGTATTTTGTTATCCTTTTCTATTTTATAAGCAACAAACAAACACAATTTAGTTAATTCTTTGTTTATATTTAACTTACTACAATATCTTTCTATAAAAGCATCTGGTTTAGTTTGACATAATTGTGTTTTTTCATTACCTAATAATTCACTTTCAATGTTATTTAGTATCTGTCCAGCATTTTTACAACCTTTTGTAGCACTCGTATTGTCTAAATGAAATATTGTTGCTATTTCTTTAGCTGTTCTAGGATAATTATGAATTCTACATGAAATATACACTGATGCTGCTATAATCCCATCTCTATTGTATCCTCTAAATGTTTTCATTGATGAAATTTTCTTATGTTGTCTTAATGCTTCATCAACAATTATTTTTGCTATTCCTGCTATTTTAGCCATTGCCTTAATCCATTCAAATTCATCATATTGTGTTTTTTCTTCATAAGGCATTGATTGCCATTCTGTATATCTTCTAATTTTCCTCATTTCATACGTCGAACGATTATTACACAAAACTTTACAACCATATGATGATTGCTTTAATAATGGATTTATTGGCATACCACATCTTGTCGGATCAACAGAACTTGAATCGTCAGCTCCATAATATCTCCATTCAGCAGTTTCGTCTAACGTGTCTTTATAAATTATACCACAGGAAGTATTTGAACATATTAAAAACTTCTCAGGTGAATATTTTAAAATACTATTACATAAATCACACTGTTCTCGTCTTTTATTTTCTTGTTCTTCATATACTAATATCAATTCAGCTTCTTTTGATGGTTTTTCATTATCAAAAGCAGCCCATAATTTCGATTTATTTATTTTTCTTTTAAACTTTTTGGTTTTATCTACTTTTTTGAAGCTCATTATTAAACTTAATAAATTTTTCTTTTTAATTCGATTTTGATTAATATATTATAATTTTGACAAATATGGGTAAATAAATATTTATTCGTTTTTGAATTAGATATTAATATTTATTTATAATATATGGGAAACAAAGCATCTAAAAAAAATCAAGATAATGATGACTTAAATGTTAATAAACCTGAAGATATTAATACTATTAAATTACCCACATTATTACATATTGTTGCCGCTAAATATATTATTCAATCCACTTTTCAAGATTTGGAAAACTTACATGACCCTGAATATTGTAATAAATTAGTTGTATTAACATCTGATGTTATTGAAAAACACCTAAATAATTTAGAAGTTACCTTTTTAGATAAAACTATAAATGCTGATAATCAATTAACTACTAAACCTCTGGTTTATATAACACAATCTGACTTAGATTTAGTTGATAATTATAGTATTGATGGTAAAAAAAACAAGTGCTTAGGGATAGCAAGATTTTACATTAAAATTGCTCATTTATTTGCTGCCATAAATAAAACTGTTAATCCATTATTTACTTATATAGATCCTGTTACTGGTAAAAACAAAACTGTTGGTGTATTAGATAAAAACTTAATACCCAAGGGACCAAAGGCTTCTCTATCTAAATTGAATTATTGTTCTCGAAGAATTGCAGCATTAAAAATTGAAAAAGATAATATAATTGTTCCAAATAAACATTGTGATTTAAATAAAAAGGTGGGAGAGATTTTTAAAGGTGGCGATGCTGCTGCCGTTCAACCAAATATTGAAAAAGTCCCCTCCTTTTTAGACAACATATTAAACCCTAATAAAAATAAAGATGTTCCTGAAGAAGAAAAAAAGGAAAAAATAATTAAAACAGACATTTATGAAAAAGACGAATTAGGTATGGAAGAAATTCCGCAAAAAAAAGTTAAAACCAAAGATTTAACAGAAGAAATAGGTATTCCTGAATTAGAAAAATTATATTATGACGATTATGATTACGAAAAAGGTGAATTTAATAAAATGACTGATAAATCTAAAACACAATACGAAGAAGATTTAGAATTATTTTATAAAACATTTTCTGGTAAAAATATACCTTTGGACCCTAATACAAATGAGAAAAAAATTAAAAAATTCTCAGATATCCAAATGCATGATTATCATAATAAAGAACTTTGTAAAAATGAAGACAGCGAGTGGAATAAATCTTTTAAAATAGATAATACAAAATTATTTACCGATTATGCTAATCATATTCAAAATATGATTAAAAGAAATGAAGATAATGAAGTTAAGTTAATGAGTGTTTTACATCAACTCTTCAGTATAAGAAATCACGAAGAAACAAAAGAATTATTAGTTTCTATTAATGTTAATCTTAACCATAAAAGTTTGGACGACCTAATTGGTTTCGCTAGAAAAACTATTCTACAACTTTATATTGATTGTGAAGTCGATTTCCAAAAAGGTCTTGATTTACTTGAAGCTATTATTTTATATAGAATGGAGAATACAAGCAAAAAAAGAATCGAAAATTTTAAAGAAAGTCATGATAAATTATTAGGTATGGATAAAAAAACACAAGAACAAATTAAGAAAGAGAGAGCAGAAGAAAGAGCTAGAAGAGAAGAAGAAAAAAAAAACAAATCTGACAAGAAAAAGCCTGAAAATTTTCCTGTAAATCAGAAAGAAAAAATTGATACAACACAATCACTAGATACAAGAAGTGGAGCTGAAGTAGCACAGGATGCGTTTAATGATATGTTTGGAAATTTAACTAAAGAAGAAGCCAATAATAAAATGCGATCATCTATAGACGAAACAATGAAAAATGTTGATAAATTTACGACTCGACGACCAAAGCAATAGGGGTTTTTATTTCTTGTAAAGGGAATATTTGTCTTGGATTATTATAAATATATTTTTCAAAAAAGCTTTCAAAATAACAATATAAACCACAAAAACAAAGTATTATAATGTAAAATAAATATAAAATATTGATGGTTTCCATTAATTAATATGTAAAAAATTTCTTAAATAATTTACATATTTTCTCTCCCCAACTAATCTATTTTTTCTATAATATTTTTTACATCTATTGATTCACACATTTTTCTTTTAATTGCTTCATTAATTGATTCTTTATTATTTAAACAAGGTTCATGAACTATACTAGCTATTTTTTGTCTTTGAATAAATGTTTCTTCGTCTTGATTAGGATTTTTTTCATCAAATTCATGTAATAAATTATATTGTTTATTATGAATATTATCAATTGATTGGTCTAATTTATTTATATCTTTTTCCCATGTTTCACCGTCTTTTATATAAAATTGTAATCGTTTTTTATCACTACAATGAATAGGTCTTTCTGTAACGTCTAAAATTTTTAAATTTTTTATTAAAATATTACTTACACAATCTACATAATTTGATTCCATATTTATATCTTTTAATTGAATTTTTATTTTATCTACAAAATCTGTTAAATTCATAGCGTTTTTACAATATTCATTTAAATACATGTTTATGGAAATATTATTTGTATTTTGCGTATTAGTCATATTATGAATATTATTTGTTGTTTTTCCTGTATTGCCGATCTCTTTTAAATGTTTGTTTTGTTTTCGCAAAACTTCGTTTATATCTTTCAAATGATTAATCTCATTATTTTTTAATTCTTGTTTTAATTTTTCATTTTCTGCCATTATTTTGGTCAAAGTGCTACAAGTTTTTTTATGTCTATAAAAACTACTTTTACTCGTAAAATCGTTTGAACATAATTTACAAGTATATATTTTCAGTGGTTGTATTTTATCCTTCGGGCTCGTTTTTCGGCTCGTTTTGCTCGTTTTTGGGACTTTTGGGACTTTTTTTTTTAAATGTTTTACAGAATTTAAATGACGAGTGTAATTACTTTTTTTACATGTAATATAGTCACAAATTGCACAACGAAATGTTAGTTTTTCACAATCGTCTGGCTCGTTTTTGCTCGTTTTTGCGGCTCGTTTTTGGGACTTTTGGGACATTATATATTAATATATATTTTTTTCTAAATTGTTTTTTTTATAAAAAAAAAAATATCGTAACAAAAAAAAACGGGGGTCTAAAAAAAATACCTACATGATCCTGTAAATTTTTTTTTTTCGTGTTTTTTTCGTTATAAAAACTTGGCAATATTTCAATATGGACATTTTAAAAATGTCCAAAATCAAAAATCAAATTTACTTTTTGTAAAAAAAAACGCGAAACTGGTACCGTTTTTTTAGTGCTCTTTTTTCGGCTCTTACGAACTTCAATAACAAATATTTTATTATTTTATAAAAAATATCTACATTTAGCGTGTCCGTTTTCAGAATTTTTCAATATCCCCTACATATTTCTAGATATGTTTTTGATAGTGATAAAAATTATGGTAAGGTCAGTCTCAGAGAGAAAATATTTTTAGATATTTATTATTATTACACTTATTATGTTAATAAAACAAAAATAATAATTTTAAATTTTTATTTTTGCTCTGAATCATTATTTTGAATATTAAATTCAATTTTTTTTATAAGTTCTGTATTATAAATTATACCAGATGGTTTGTATGATGAAACTTTTTTATAATTATCGTTTTTTGATGATTTTTTTAAAATAGAGACAGGTTTGTCTTTTAATAAAAGATCATTTGGATTTTCAGATTTATTTTTTTTCTTATTTGATTTAACATTGCCGAAACCATCCATCGATATACCTGTTTTCTTTTTATAATCCATTCTTACATGAGGTGGTATATAATGTGCCCATGAAATAAATAAAAGATTTGGATGTGTATATTTAATAGCAAAACCATTTTCTTTTAATTTATCTATTATATATGCTATACAAGCTCCACAATCATATCTAGGAATGCCTATGAGAAATTCTGGGACAACAAAACAACAAAAACATAATGAATTTTTTTGTCGAGAAGTATGTTTTATTTTTTGATGAGCACGTTTAAGAATTTTATTATAAACTTTTAATTTATTATCCCGTGCAATTTTTTTTTCATTATATAAATCGTCTAAATTAAGTTTTTCAATTATATTATCATCGTCCATATTGTAATGTTATTAGAAAAAAACAAAAATAAAAAAACGATTATTTATTATATATATGACAATTAAAAATTTGGTTATTGGGACAGCAGGAATTCATATTTTCGAATTAGTCGGTGCTTTACATAAATTATTACAAGTAGAATATATTAAATACGATGAAATTGAAAATATATATTGTACATCGGCAGGTTCTATTATGGGAGTTCTTTTTTGTTTAAAAACAGATTGGAATGATTTAATAGATTATATATTAAAAAATCCGTGGGAAAAAACATTTGAAAATTTAATTACCACAACCTCCTTATTTTCTGCTTTAAATGAAAAGGGAGTATTAGATAAACAAGTATTTATAAAAATTGTTTACCCTATTTTCAAAGCACATGGGTTAAAAATGACTATGACATTAAAAGATTTATACGAATATTCTAAAATTAATGTAAATATTTATACATTTAATATTTCCACGTTTAAATCTGAAGTATTTAATTATAAAACTTATCCAGATGAAATGGTGATAGATGTTTTATATGCTTCATGTGCTTTACCATTCATTTTTAAACCTGTAACTATTGGTGATAGCATTTATATGGACGGAGGTTTAAAAGATGAGTATCCATTGCATAAATGTATTAATGATGGAAATGATGAAGAAACAATATTAGGTATAAAAGTAATTGATTCTACAGAATATGTAATAAATGACAGTGATAATATATTTCAATTGGCTTATTATTTATTGAGACGATTTATTTTAAATAATAGGACATATTATCAAGATGATTTTGATAATGAAATAATTATTTCTTGTACTACAGGGATTGATTTAAATAAAGCAACAAATGTATTATCCAATGAAAGTGTAAGAAAAGAATGGGTAAATCATGGAAAGGAAGAATGTGAAAAATTTTTATTACATAAATTAAATAAATTAACTAAACCCAATAATAAATAATAAATAATTAATAGTAATATATTATTTATTTATTCTTTATAACCATATGCTACTTGTCTAATAAATTCTTGGAATGTTTCAACTTTAGGCGTGGCTTCATATTCAAAAACTTCAGAGTCTTTAACTAAATAAATACTAGGATATCCGTCTATCTCTTTCTTTTCACTATCTTTTAAAAATGTTTTCTCAAACCATTTTACTTGATTTGCACCTGTTTCACCATTTACTTCTTCAAAATTTATACCGTAACCATTTTCTTTACTTGTTAGATCTGGATACATCGATTTAAGCATATCCCATTGTGGTTTAGATTTTTTACAATATGGACACCAATCGGTATAAAAATACCACATAGTCATTGCTTTTTCTTGCTCAGGTGTTTTATTTGTTTTTTCTTCCCCTTCTTCTTCACCAGGAGGTTGAGGACCTGTTCCATCTTCTTGTTCAGGATATAATCCCCATTCGTCTTTACTATTATCTTTTTCAGTTAATTCATTGTTACCTACATAACCGGGTTGAATGATAGGCGATATATAATTTGTATAAACATAGAACGCTATTCCTAAAAATAATACTATTAGAAAAATAATTAAATAAATATTTGAACCTTGAAACATTTCTAATACCGTATCTTTAGCTCTTATTAAACCATTTGTTACAAAATCACCCGGACTGTTTCCAGAATTTGGAACATTTGCTGCTGGTGACATAGAAGCACTAGCAGATTTTCCAATATTTATATTTCCGGCGGCGGTGTTTTCCATCTATGAAATAGATAAACAATTCAGAATAACAATTTAAACGAATAATCATAAATAATTGTAATGTATGTTCGTGATTTTAAAGGTAAAGTTGTTTTCCTTGATTTATCAAAATTAAAATCAGATAAAGATAAATATATATTATTGTGGAAAACTAAATATAATGTTCATTTAAAAGAAAATGAAATATTTAATGATAATCTAAAAGATTTTATAAATGGTGAAAATATTTTTAAATAATTTTTTCTAAAATTAATATAATGGTAACTAAGAAAGTGCGTAAATTTAAGAAATTAAAAACGAGGAAATACAAAAGAAACAAAAAAACTAGAAAATTAAAAAAAGTGTATAGTTCTGATGATTTTAACAGCAATGATGGTATGCTTACTACTGTTTGGGGACCTAGTTTATGGCATACATTGCATACTATTTCATTTAATTATCCCGTGAAACCATCTAGACAAGTAAAAAAAAATTATAAAAATTTTATTATGAATTTAAAGTATGTTTTACCATGTGGAAAATGTAGGAAAAATTTGCCTAAAAATTTAAAATCGGTTCCGTTAAATGCTAAGGCATTAAAAAATAGAGATAATTTTTCTAAATGGATGTTTGATTTACATGAACAAATTAATAAAATGTTAAATAAAAATTCTGGTTTAACATATGATCAAGTAAGGGAAAGGTATGAACATTTTAGAGCCAGATGTTCTAAATCCATAGAGAAAAAAACCAAAGTCATGATAATGAAAAGAAATAGAACACGAAAAGTAAATAAAGAAAAGGGATGTACTGAACCATTGTTTGGTGAAAAATCAAAATGTATTATTAAAATTGTGCCTAAAAAACAAAAAATACCTACATTTCAAATGGATAAAAAATGTATAAAAAAACGTCGTTAAATTTATAAATTTGATTATTAGTTTATAAATTTAAATGTTTCGCTACCATAAATAATGAATAAGAATCGTGAAAAGCGTTATGCATTTTAAGTTTATGTTCGGTGATTAATCCAAACGCTTTATATAAAGCTCCAGAAGGATAACCATCTATATTAATAGATGTTTTTGATTCAACTAATGGTTTCATATCTTTAAATTTCCTTTTAAAATCAGATTGAAAGAATTTTTCCGTGTTAGGATTTTTTGTTATATACCAATCCATATTTTCTTTAATAATATTCCAATCATTACCCCATGAATAAACATTATCAACTCCAATAGTAAATGCATATAAATTTTTCATAGCCAATTCGAAATCTAAACCATATTTATCGACTTTTTCTTGAGTAATACCTGTCAATCTTGTAAAATAATTAGATAATGTCGGATTTTTTTTTGGTTTTATATAAATATTTAATTGATCAATTACTTCACCATCGGAAATTTTTAAACCTCCTATTTGAACTATTTCTTTATATTCATTTGGGTCAGACCAATTGTTTTTTTGAGAATCAGGCCAAGCGGTATATTCAGTATCAAATACAATATATTCGTTCATATATAAATAAATAAGAACATATGTTTATATTTATTTATTTTAATTGCCAAAATTTGCAAAACTAGCTAAACGTGGAATAGGTCCTAAAAGACCTCCTGAATAACTTCCATCATTTGCTCCAAAATTTACTTTAGGTAAAGCCATTTTTGCCTTAGAATTGTAATAACTATTTCCACTTACATTTCCCATGCCAGCTGCTCTTCTAGCTCCTTGTTGTAAAGTAGAACTAGCACCCTGTCTAGGTTGTAAAAATCCTAAGTTATTCATTTGTTTATTAACTCTGTTTTCTCTAGCTTGAGATTCTTGGCTTTTTTCAGGATTACGTTGTTGTGATTGTTGAGCTTCAGTTTCCTTAGCTTGTTTGCTTATATCATTATTTCCCTTTTCATCTTCTACTGGTGTATCGGAATTTGAATTAGGTTTTTCACATACTGGACATTTAGCACATGGGCATTCTGGACACTTAGGACAAACAGGAGGAACAATTTTAGTTTTTAACATATATAAATGTTCATCTCCTTTTGGAACGCCTCTCATTTTACCTTCTACGCCTTTCTCATCATAGCGTTCTTCATTAACACCGCCAAATTCTTGTCCAACTTGAACACATTTGTATTGCGGTGAATCTGTTCCTGTAGCTTGTATGGTTGTTGTCGCGTCTGAATCGTTAGGTGATGGAGGTTGACAACCCATTGATGTTACCATAGATTTTTTCATTGTTTCGCTAGCTTCATTATAATTTTTAATTGAATCTGCTTTCCATTTTGCATGACATTCTGCTAATTTTACAGCAGCCGCTGCTTGTTCAGCTGAAGCAGTATTGCTAGCACCACCTGTATTAGATTGTGTTGCATTATTACTTGGGTCAGCTGTCGATGCAGTAGCATTACCGCTGGCATCATTACTGCTAGGGTCGGTTACTCCACTACCAGCACCACCTGTTCCTTCAACTATATTTCCTCCAAATAATCTCGAATAACCACTGAAAAATCCTTCTTTGTTTTCTGCTGGTAAAAGACCAGCATGAACATTATTTTGAGAAGGAGTTGCCATATTATTTGATTGAGCGTAATAACCTAATTCTACGTCACGTGCTTGTGGTGGTTTTTTAGGGACAGCTTTGCATAAAAATTCTGAACCTCCTTCATTTAAACTTTGGACACCTTCCTTATTTCCTAAACTAGATGGGATAACACCAGTTCCATATAATAATGCTCCAACTAATAATACTAACAATACAATTCCAAATAAATGTAATTTGTTAAGTTTCATTTTCATATAAATTATATAATGAAAAAAAAAATATAATATAAAATATTTGTATTTAATATATGCCAGCATTAACTCATGGAAGAGTAAAAAATGGTTTTTCTGGACCAAATAGAAAATTATTAGCTAGTAATACATGTCCTCCAGGCGGTTTAGTAGCAGTAAAGAAAAAATGTGGTATGGGAGATGCTCAAAGAAGAGGAGCACGTATAGGTGGAATAGGTGGTAGAAGTGCTGCTGTAAGAGCTGCTATAAGAAGAAGAATACCTAGAGAAAATGTAGATCAATGTAAAAAATAAATATAAACATAAAATTGTATTTATATTTATATGCTAAGAGCAGCACATTTTTTGAAAAAACTAGAAGCTGGAATAGATGAAGCTGGTAGAGGACCACTTTTTGGAAGAGTTTATGCCGCGGCGGTTATTTTAAATCCTGAATTAAAATATGATGATACGCTTATAAAAGATAGCAAAAAATTGGGTAAAAAGAAAATATGGGAATCGGAAAAATATGTAAAAGATATCGCATTGGATTGGTCGGTAGCATGGAGTGATGAAAAACGAATAGATGAAATAAATGTTTTACATGCTACTCAAGAAGCAATGCATAAAGCTGTAGATAATTTAGCTGTTAGACCAGAACATTTATTGATTGATGGTAATTTCTTCACACCTTATAAAAATATTCCTTGTCTTTGTGTAGTGAAGGGTGATGCGACATATTATTCTATAGCAGCGGCATCCATATTAGCAAAGACTGCTAGAGATAGATATATAGAAGAGTTGTGTAATGAGCATTCTTATTTGGAAAATTGGTATGGTATTAAAAGTAATAAAGGATATGGTGCGAAAAAACATATGAAAGGAATTGAGACACATGGAATTACACCATGGCATAGACGAACTTTTGGTGTTTGTAAGAATTATTAAAATCGACTTAAAAAATCTATTCAAAATATGAATAGTATTATGAAAAGTTTAGTTTTTGACACAGAAACAACAGGATTGCCAATAGGTAAAAATATTCCGATTCATAAAACGGAATTTTATCCCTTTATAGTTCAATTTAGTTGGATGATTTATGATAATAAGACAATGAAAATTGAAAAAGTAAGTGATCATATAATTAAATTACCAGAGGGAGAAGTTATTCCGGATAGTAGTATTAAAATACATGGTATTACAAATGAACGAATGCAATTAGAGGGTGTTGATATTGTGGAGGTTTTGCGTGAATTTACTAGAGATATTTTGGATAGTGATGTATTGGTGGCACATAATTTGAATTTTGATAAAACAATTGTTCAGGTGGAATATTTGAGGAATAATAAGATTAATTGGTTGGGTCGTCATAGGAAGAAGGAATATTGCACGTTGAAAAACAGTATAAATTTGTGTAAGATTGAAAAAAAGAATAAGGATGGAGAAATTTACTATAAATTTCCTAAATTGATGGAGTTGCATCAGTTTTTGTATAGGAAGGTTCCAAATAATTTACATAATTCGTTGGTGGATGTGTTTGTATGTTTTCGTTGTTTTCACCATATGTATTTTGAAAAAGATATATTGAGGAAGCATGTGGAGTTGAGACATTATTATAATGAATTGTGTGGTTTTCAATACAAATTGTGAATATAAAATAAAAAATATAATCTAAATTAGGTTATATTTTTTCATTTAACGTCGGCGACGAGTTCTTCTTTTTCTTCGGCGAGATTTTCTACGTTTTCCTCCTCGTTTCGTTTTACGCGATTTTCTTTGTTTGCGTTTCCCTCCTTTACTAAAATTCCCTATGTCAGCCCGAATTCTCTGAAATGAATCATCTTCCATTACCTTTTTTCCATCAAGTGGTAATTTTTTAACTTGTTCTCGTGTAAGTAAATAAAATTTTTCTCCTTTATCATCATTCAAATCACTAAGTGAAGGAACTGTAACAGGGGATTCTCCCTGCCAACTCGATTTCGGATTATAATCTGTTTGGTAACTCGTACTAAAGTTTGCTTTAAATCCATTTTCTTTATCACCACTACTAAGCCTTGCAACAGCCATATCATTAGGACTTGCCCCATTATATTTATATATAAAAAATTGTCCGATCTTAGCACTGTTTTTGTCTAGCCTTGAATTGTAAGTGTCGTTGCTATGAAGTGCTAGACATTCTTCATCACACATGTCTCCCCCTCTTTTTCCTCGTCTTCTTGATTTTCTACGATTTCTTCTAAATTTTCGCCTAGTTGGCATAAATATATATTAAGTTTAGATTTATTATATATTTATCTTTTTCTTTTACGGCGACGAGTTCTTCTTTTTCTTCGGCGAGATTTTCCTCCGCGCTTAGTTCGTCTTTTTCCACGTTTTCTACGCGTCTTCCTCCTCCCTCCAACAATAGCTGATGGTGTGCTGTGAGGAGTAACGAGAGCCTTTATAACTGTTTTCATATTTCCCCAGTCTCCAAGCTTACTTTTAAACACACTTTTCTTTGGGGGTGGCGCCACCCTTTTCCAGCCCCGCGGGGTGTTTCTTCGGGATAGCTTCGATTTTGATGGCATTTTAGGCATATATATATATATTAAGTTTAGATTTATTATATATTTATTTACGACCCACACATCAAACATTCTTCTTCCTCTTCCACATTTTCTTGTTTGGTAGGTTCTATAGTAAATTGTTGAGGAGCAGCCTTCGCCTTAGTCCGCAAATAATACAAACCAGTTTTCAATCCTTTTTTCCACGCATAGAAATGCATATTAGTTAATTTATTTCTTGTCGGGTCTTTCATCCATAAATTAGTAGATTGACTCTGGCAGATAAACGCTCCTCTATCAGCTGCCATGTCTAAAATATGTTTCATTGGAATTTCCCAAACAATTTTATATCTTTCTTTAATATCTGCTGGAATAGCTTCAATAGATTGAATAGAACCATTGTTTCGAATAATTTCGTTTTTAATATCATCTTTCCACAATTTCAATTGTAAAAGTTCTTCCATTAAATATTTATTAACAACAACAAATTCACCAGCAATTGTTCTTCTTACATAAATATTACTAGTAAAAGGTTCAAAACATTCATTAAATCCCAAAATTTGACTGGTGCTGGCAGTAGGCATAGGAGCAATTAAAAGAGAATTTCTTATACCATTAGTCATAATTTTTTGTTTTAGATCATCCCAATTATAACGTGTGGCTGGAGCATCCCACATATCAAATTGTAAAATTCCTTTACTAGCAGGAGATCCCTTAAACGTTTCATAAGGTCCATCTTTACAAGCTATTTCCCAACTAGATTCTAATGCCGCATGATAAATAGTTTCAAATATTTGTCTATTAACAAGTTTAGCTTCATCAGAATGAAAAGGAATATTCATAATAGCAAATGTATCAGCCAATCCTTGAACACCAATTCCAATAGGTCTATGTCTCATATTACTTCTATGAGTTTTTTTGGTAGGATAAAAATTAACATCAATTACGCGATTTAAATTAAATGTAATAATTTTTACAATTTTATGTAATTTTTCATAATCATAATCAATTTGAACACGTTTTTTTAAATCTTTAAATCCTCCTATAAATACACCATTAATATAAATCTTTGGAAAAGTTCGTTGTTCTTCAGGAAATTGTTCTAAAAAAGTAACTTGTTTTAAATAAGCTTCATATTTCATTTCAGTATAACCAGCGCCACATTCATCTAATATTTTTTTTGCTCTTTTGCAAAAACTACAATTAGGTTTTGAATGAATAGTAATAGGAACATCAGGAAGACTTTTTTTTACAAATCTAGCCAGTGCTATACTAGCTAAATTACAAACAGCAGTTTCATTATCATCACTATATTCAACAATTTCAGTGCATAGATTACTACTTTTTATAGTTCCAAGATTTTTTTGATTTGATTTTTCATTACAAGCATCTTTATAAAGCATATAAGGGACACCAGTTTCCATTTGACTATCCAGTATTTTAAACCATATAGTTCTAGCTTTTACAATTTTCAAACCTTTATTTTCTCTTTCATATGATTCATATAATTCTTTAAATTCATTACCATATACATCAGCCAAACCAGGACATTTATCAGGACACATCAATGTCCATTCTTTATCATCTCGAACTCTTTCCATAAATAAATCAGGAATCCAAAGTGCATAAAACAAGTCTCTAGCTCGTTCATTTTCATCTCCATGATTTTTTTTCATTTCTAAAAAGCTTTCAATATCACCATGCCATGGTTCAAGATAAATAGCAAAACTACCATTTCTTCTTCCACCACCTTGATCAACATAACGTGCTGTTTCATTGAATACACGTAGCATAGGAACAATACCATTACTTGTCCCATTTGTTCCGCGGATGTGACTACCTTGAGCTCTAATATTATGAATATGTAATCCAATTCCACCTGCCCATTTACTTATTTTTGCGCAATCAGATAAAGTATTGTAGATACCGGTAATACTATCACTTTCCATTGCCTGTAAATAGCATGAAGAAAGCTGTGGTCTAGGTGTTCCAGCGTTGAAAAGAGTGGGAGTAGCATGAGTAAAATATTTTTTAGACATTAAATCATATGTTTGTTTTGCTTTTTCTAAATCGGCACCATGAATACCTAACGCAACTCTACACCACATATGCTGTGGTCTTTCAACAATAACTCCATTTATTTTCATTAAATATGCTCTTTCTAAAGTTTTAAATCCAAAATAATCCAATAAAAAATCTCTATCCCAATCAAACCATTTTTGTATAATATCAGCATTTTCATCAATAAGTTCAAACATATCCAAACTTATAAGTGGTGCATGTTCGCCATGAATATCTTTATAATTGTATAATTTGCTAATAATAGAAGCAAAATCTTCTTCAGTATTTTTTTGATGATTTGAAATTAAAATTCTGCTGGCTAGAATTCCATAATCAGGGTGTGTTGTTGCCAAAGAAGCACATTGTTGGGCTGTTAATTCATCAATTTCAGCGGTTTTAATATCATTGTATAATCGGTCAATGATTTTAATTGTTAATGTAGTAAAATTAATATTTAAGTCATCATAGGACATATTTTTGATACGATTTAAGATCTTATCAAAAGAAACATCTTCATATGAACCAGACCTTTTAATTACACGCATTTTACTATACATTTATATAGTAATAAACGTTTAAATC
>Ga0181406_1000227_pt1 | contig 22068 bp, 14 predicted proteins | sample 29SPOviralmetaG_FD_130135 | JGI IMG/M metagenome (GOLD analysis project Ga0181406, IMG submission 130135) | Marine viral communities from the oligotrophic San Pedro Time Series (SPOT) site, San Pedro Channel, CA, USA - 29 SPOT_SRF_2011-12-20 | ecosystem: Environmental > Aquatic > Marine > Strait... | reverse complement strand
GCTAATAATGTTTTACCACTACCAGCCTTACCTACAATAAAATTATAAGGATGTTTTAGAATTTGTGTTTTTGCTTTCTTTTGTTCTGGTGATAAAGAAATAGAAAATCTTATGGCCCCTTTTGGCGGACTCTTAACCATATTATCTTTTGTTGCCATACATGACCCCTTTATTATGTTAACCTATTTAATATAAATATTAGTAATCCCAACGAATCAGGAAGTTCATATCAATATCTTCACGTTTTTGTATTGGACGTGCCAATTTTGCAACTGCTAATAATCGAGCTTGATCATCATATAAACCAACAGTAGTAATATATGGTTTCCAAGTACTACCTGTGAATTGATTTTGAATAAGCTCACTTTTTGGTTTTCTTAATGTAGGATTCAAACTCACATTACATTCTCCGGCCGGTACTTTAACTAAAACTTCATTTTCATAAATTGTTCTTGCTGATTTGTGTTCTAGTCTCCAATTATTTTGTAATGCATAATAATATTTTGGTAATGGATTTGATACATTAATTTGACCTGTCCTATAAAAAACATTTCCTGCAACTGATGTTTGGTATGCACTACTACTATAATAATTGTTATTAGCTAAACTTGTAATTTGTGTAGTTGATAAATGTTGATTATATATTCTAATTTCATCTAAACTTCCAGATAATTGATTACTTCCTGACATATCAACTGCTCCAAATATCATATCACATGGATTATCTATATTATTTTTCTTGCCATGGAATATATCTGGTTTACTTGAAATTCGAGTTCCATTTAAATATATTTCTACTACAGATGCAGATTTTTGACATACAACATGATTCCAAGAACCTGTTATAGCATGTGCCGCAGATGATGTTAATTCTGTTATTTCAATACCATCACTTCTTCTAAATACTAACTTTCCTCTACCTCCTACATTACCAAATTTATCTTTATATGATTCATTTGAAATACGAATATCAAATGGATATCTTGTATGTAGTCTATTTATTTTTGTATAATAAGTAGTCCTAGGTTGTCCTCTACGCTTTCCACGACCTTGTCTACCACTTCTTCCTCTTCGTTTAATATCAGTCATTACACCACACTTAGTAATTAATGCATTTGTATCATGTAAAGATGAAGTTGTTTCTAATGCTTGTCTAGTAGGTAGATTACACCAAAATGATATTGCAAAATCCTCATCTTGCGTAAAATTAATTTTTTCATAATTATCTGTAATAATATATGCTGGTAATGGTTTATTATTTGCTTTATCAAATCTTATAGAACCTGTTATAAATTGAGCTGCCACTCCTGATGCTGTTACATATTGTGTTGTATCAATTCCTCGTATCCATCTAATTTGATGTGATACAGATTTTACTTGTATGTTTCTTAAACGATTAAATAAATTAGTTTTTATTTTTTTTGTACCTCGTTGATCAATAAATTCACATTGCCTAAATTCATCATTAAATCCCCAATAACCAATTAATGGATATAATGGAGCAAAACTAGATGAATCAATTGCCTTGTCTCGTAAATTACCATACTTATCATCATATAATTCAAATTTATCAAATCCTAAAGATCCTGTTGCTTGTAACAATACTGATTGACGTTTTATATTCTCACCATGTGCATAATATGGTACTACAATTGTACTACATGAAAAGAATAAGTTTTTTTCAGTATATCTTGGATTATAATGTTCATATGTATGCATTGGCTCATTTTTATGTTCTGGCCTATAAAACATATGATCTATTGCTTTCCAATGTACTGTCTGGAATGTTCCGTCTACATTTGTAGGATTATCTGCTGTTAAACTTGATGCACTAATTGGAGTAATTTGATTAGTAAATACTCCATGTCTTAAGACATAATTTTGTGAATCATAATTTGATTGGTTTGATTTAAATGTTGTGTTAGCTTCAAATGGTGTACATGATACATCATCTGCATTGATTGGTCTGAAAACTACTGCTCTTGAAGCCATTTATATTCCCTTAATAGTAAAAACTCTCTTATACTTATAAATATAAGAGAGCTTAAAATATGAATCAAATTCCAATACTAGAAGTCTAATTTAACTTTAATTAAGGCTTCTCTTGTAAATGATTTCAATAAAGGTTTACTTAATTTTGCAACTGCTAATAACTCTCTTCTATTATTATACATTCCAACCGTAGTAACATATACTTTTGGATCACCAATAAATGAGTTTTGAGCAAATCTACCATTTGAACCTGTTACAAATGTTGGATTATTACTAAAATTATATTCTGCATTTGTTGCTCTAACAAAATAATGAGTTGAAGTTACTTTTTCAGATGATCTACATTGCATTCCTTTAACATCACCAGAGGCATCAATATTATATGCTCCTGAATGTGATATCGATGTAAATAATTTTACTGCATTATCTCCAGGAACTTCTGAACCTGTTACCGTATTAAATGAAGCTGATCTATTTAATGAATCTGCATCTAAAACTACAATACCTAAATCTGGATAAATTAATCCATAATGTTGTACATTTGCAGTTCCTGATGCTCCTTTAAATACTCCTTGCTCAATTGAACCAGATACTATATTATATCTTCTTCCAAAATGGCCTCTTCTTACAGAAATTGCTGAAGTTACTTTTGAATCATCTACTAATCTTAGTACTGGACAAGCTGCTCCTGCTGCTGATCTAGATACTGCAGATCCTGTAAATGTATTATTGTTTCCTGTAAATGCTGCTCCTCCGTTTAGATGAGATAAATTAATTTCTATATTTCCTTCATCTAATCTTTCTTTCATTAAAGCACGATTAAAGTTTAATACATATATATGTTTTGAATTAACACCATTAAATGTAAATGTAGTATCATTTGGTTCTAAACATAATAATCTATATTGAGAATAAATTGCTCTTGATGGAGTATCATTAACCTGACCACCTTCATCTGCAGATCCAGAACCTTCTCTATGTCCATATGCAACACTAAACATTGCAGAACCAGTTAAGTCATGAGTTGAATTTGCTTTTCTATTATCACCATTCCATACTTCATAATAATATCTTTTTTGAGTTGCAGATAATAATGATGACGTAAAGAATTTAACTTGGTTACCAATATTATTTGGCCAAAGTCCTTTTGTTACAATCTCTTGTTGATTAGGGATTACATCAGTATCAAGATCGAACTCAGTATATACTCTACCATTTCTTGCAGCTAACCTTGCACGCTCTCTTTGTGCAATTAATTGATTTGCAATTTGTCTAGCTCTTCTTTCAATTTCAATATTTCTAATTCGAGCTTGATTTGCAATACTTTGTACAGTTTCGCCTTGGAGTACTGGTGACTCTCTCATTGGTCTTGGTCTAGCTACTCTTGTTCTGCCTGGACCTCTCGGCTTAAATCTTCCACCAAATCTTCCTCTAGAGGCGATCATTGATGAACCTTCATATCCAATTTTATTTCTTTTTATTGATGCCATATTTCTTATCCCTTATTATTTTATTGAGCTTGTAATGCTACACCTGGTGTTGTTTCTAATTCTTGTTTTTCGATTGTCAAGTTAATAGTAACACTACCACCAGTTTCATTTCCAACAATTGTTACTGTTGCTGTTTTATCTTCAACTGGTTGTGCTTTTGCTATAATTTCAAATGATAATCCTTGTACTGTTACAGTTTGAGCTGCTTCATTATCTCCAATAAATGCAGGTACAGTTGCACCAGCTCCTCTTCTACCAGTTCCTCTTGTTACTCTTAAGTAAGCCGCATCTGAATCAGATAAAATTGCTGTATAACCAAATGTTTGATTACCTCTATTAAAGTTTCTTGTATATGGCCTAATTGATGCCGTTCCACCACTTGATAATGTAATATTTTTGTTTTGTACGGAAATTACTGGGATTCTAGTTGATCTAGAAGGTAACGTAACTAACTTATATTTCATCATCTGTGTTTCGTCTGGTAATGCTTCGATTACCGGCATGTTTTCAATTACAACACCATAATATGCTGTTCCTAGTGGATGGTCTACATTCCACAAATCATAATCAATTTCGTCATCTGCTAAAGCAAATTGCGTAATTTTAAATTCATCACGGCCTCTCGCTAATAATTGACGTCCTTTTTTTGTCAATATTGCATCTACTGTGATTGAACTGTTATCTAAATATCCCATAGTATTTCCCTTTTATTTTAAAATAAATATGTTAGTATATAAAAAGTCCACCATTTATCTTACATCTAAATTAGCGCCACCTGGTAAATCTTTCTTGTATACTAAGTTATATCTGTTTCTTACTGTTATTTTGACTACTTCTTCCCCGTCAACGGTTTGATCAGAGAACTCATTTATATTAGGAGCTGTTAATTTTGAACCTATATAATATGAATTATCTGCTTTATCTTGTCTATAATCTGCAGCAACTAATGAATGACTAGTTGCAAATGTACCTATATCTGTAAATGGAGCATATCCATTACTTCGAAGTCTTCTTGTCATATGTTCTCGACCTCTTCTTTGTCGTACATCAATATCTCTTTCTACTCTTAAATGTGGATACTTATTTAAATAATTAATATCCTGAGTAGTTAATTTTCTATCCCATATTCTTACTTGACCAATTGATCCTGAAAAACCATATGTTGTTCCGTTTGCTGTAGATTGATATCCTGACCCTATTGCTTCAATTGCAAATGATGCTGAATATGTTGGATTCTGTCCAATTGCTCTACTCTCTGTTCCCATACTTTTACCGTTCTGCCAGAACTCCATTACAGCATTAGCTGAATCACGACCGTCATATGTTATTACAAAATGATTTAAATCTGTTTGATTTGTTACCGCAGTTGGTGATTCCCATCTTAATTGCGCTGCATTACTTTGTGGTATAACTCTTAACTTTTCACTTGTATCTATTTCAAATCTTGGAAAGACTAGATTATCAAAATTAGCATCTTCATTAGTATTATTATCTGCACCCATAAATACGCTCTGCGTATTTGGCCCAAGTGCATCTTTCATAAGCCATGCAACTGACCATTGCTTCTTATATCCTAATGATCCTCCTAATTCTATATTTGGAATTTCTACATACTCACGACCTCTTTTCCATATTGATGCTGATTGAGAAGCACTTACAGTTAATATAGTTCCTGTAAATCTATTATGAGTTACTGTCTCAAATTTTGGAGTTGCAACAGCTGTTATAGCTTGCGTAGATGAATGAACTGATGAATGTGATATACTATGGAAAACTCCTGGTGTTAGGTCTAGAAATTTACCATTGGCTTCACGTTTACCTAATGGATAATGTCTTACATCAGTTGGTTTAGGAGCATATGAAAAGACCTTTTTCTTATAATATGGATCTTTTCTTTGTTCAGTAATAATTGAACCAGTTGGTGAATATTCTAACTCATGTCTTGATGATGTTATCCAAGTACTTCCTGATAATGTTAGTCCGATATGTCTATAAACTGCTCCTGGAAATCCTGTTTGTATTTTAAATAAATCTAATCCCGGATCTGTAACATCTCTTCCATATGTACTAGAAGTAATCATTTGTTGTATTATTACTTGCTCTGCTTGTACATTTTTAGTTATTCCATCTACAGATGATGTATATCCTAAATATTCTGCAGAAGCGGTATATCCCATATCAATCATTGAGTTATGAGTTAAATGAGATGATGTGATAGGATAATGAACTCCTATTGTTTGTTTTAAATCTAGATATGATCCTGATAGTTCTTGTATTTCATGAATACTTTGTTCTAATGGTAATAATGTACCTGTAACAGGATAATGTGCATCTATGTCTTTTTCTAAAGGTAATAATGAACTAGTTAGGTCTGGGTTTGGATATGGTATAAAATCTCCATACATTAATTTTTCTATTCTAGGTCTTGTTTCAATTACAACTTTACTTCTTTCTAAAATGCTAGGCTCAACTATTAAACCAGTATCAGCATTTGTTCTTATTGGTATCAATTGTTTTAATTGAGTAAAGAATGAAAAATCAAATAAAGCAAAGACTCTTATATATGCATTTAAATCATTATCATTTTCATATTTTTTCCAATAATCTTGAGCAAACATTTTAAATCTAGGATAATTATCTGTAAATTGATATTCTGCAGAACCAAAATAATCATCAAGCGATGCACCACCTATTTGATTAAATATATCTTTATTAATCATGTCTTGAGGTGAAAAGAATATTCCTAATCTATTAGAATCATTTGATGCAACATCATATGCACTAACTTCTCCACGAGTTTCACGAGATAATGGATGAACTAATTTATTTGATTCAATTCTAATCTTTTCTGATTTTAAATTTTTACCTCCTATACTTGGTCCATGTACATAATATGTTTCATCTATTCTTGCATAATGATCTTTATTAACTCTATCGCCAGGTGCAGACCATCCTGATGCTGTTGCAAATGTATCACCCTTGTTAGAACCACTTGGATCTGAAAAGTCTAGAACTGATTGAGCTGGATGTGATGATGTTATAAACAGTGCCTTGTCATGCCTATATGATTTTTGATTAGTTCCTAATGGATAATGTCTTACCAATGTATCATATGACGATGATGGCGATATATTAGATACATATGATTTTGGATTCAATGTATGTTTATCAAATGCATCTTGTCCTATATCTTCTAACCAATCACGATATTCTTGCATAGAACCACTAAATGTACCACAACCTGGATCTGTATTAGCAGATCCTATTGCTGAACCATTTCCATGTAATATTCTATGTAGATATGTATTTACCTTATATGAATCTCCATTTGCAGATGATCCTGAATTACCACCTAAATATACTCTTCTATTGGAGGCTGGATTTGCCCAGGCTGATTTATGATCACTGTAAGTTGGTGTTATACTTAGGCTAGCTGAATGTACAATTTTTCCAACTACATAATCTGATGCTTGCTGTACTTGAACATGGTATGTAGTATTTAAATTAACAGCATTATTATAAATACCTGAATCAGATCCAGTAGCTACATAATACCATCTTATGTTCCAAAAGTTTCCATCATATAATGGAACCCAATCTGATGATGCTGTCATTGGTGTTGTTGACGCTGCTCCTCTACCAGTTACTAAATGTACTCTACCATAATCTGCACTTCCTGAGTATGAACCTGTATATTCAATTGCTACATGATTTTGTAGTCGCTGTTGATTAGATACTTCATATGCTGTTGACATTAATAACATACTTTGTGTTATAGCAGGTTTAAATCTCCATTCTCTTGTTTGTACTGGTATATCCGTTCCTTTTGCTATAAATGGTCTTTTGAATCCCCATGAACCTATATCAGTATTATAATAATCATCTGGCCATACTATTGCTGAACCGCTTGTAAATTCTAACGCATATGAAAATTGTTCATATATTCCCGCAGGTTGAGTTTTTGGCATCTTTGGTCCGCCATATTCTCTAATTGATAATAATGATTCTGGGATACCATAACATGATAACAATGCTTTAACTGATCTAGATGTTCCTTTTGTTTTTAATAAATGAGGCAAGTTATTAACTATTCTTCTCCAGACCTGATGTGTTAATGCTTCTTTTGGGACAGTGGTTGGAACAGCTGTTGATTGGCTAACATATAATCCTACATCATGATATAGATCTTCAATTTCATTAGGTAATAAAATCCTATTATAAAGTCTTATTTCATCAACCTCACCTTTAAATCCATTTGTCATATTTGATGATGTTGCGGTTGCAATATGGCCTCCAATTTCAACATAATCTAATGCATTACCATCTTGTGTATTCTGTCCTAGATCAGCTGATGAACTAACACTTATATCAACACCTTGGATTGATACAGCATTTCTATATAATCTCATTTGGCCTGATCTATCACCATTTAATACAAAATGTTGCCATCCTTGTGTTGTACCTTCATGATCACCAGATGCTGTAAATTGATTTAAACTTGCTGAAACTGCATGATATCCTCCTGGATTACCTGCTGATGTTCCTCCTGGTCCTGGCCACCATACATTGAAATCTAATGTTTGACTAGATTTATTAGATGTAATTTGTATACCTGTTTTATCGCCAATAGATCCACTCATATGAGATAAAATATCTCCGTTAGTACCAGAAGTATTACCATCTATATCTTTTGCCCAGAATGAAACAGCAAAATCATTGGTTCCTAAATCAATGTTATTATTATACTGTAAATATTGAGTTCCATTAAACTTAGCACCATGTCCATGTTTTCCTGGAACAAATGATGGTTTTACATAATCTTTTAATGGATTATTATTAATACTATAATCTATTAAATTTTTACTTGCGAAGTCAGGACGTCCTTCATCAAATGGAATATATAATTGTAAATTTCTGTCTATTATTCGTTCATTTATTTTACCATGGTTTCCTTTTTCATCTGTACCTAGTAAATATTCAAACAAACGTTCTTGTTGATTTCCATTAATTAAATGCCACCCAAATGACTTTGCAACATCGTATAATAAATCTTTTGATAATCCATGAGCATAATGTTCATCACGATTATAGATATCTGTTTGATGTTTAATATATGACCACATGATATCATAATGATGACCTATCATATTTACAAATGTTTCAAATTCAGAGTTATTTGAATCTTCTCTAATATGTTCTGGTACTGCCTTTATTAATGCACTTTCATTTCCAGTATCCCATAAAGATGCAGACGCTAATAATCCATCATACCATCCTTCTACTGCACTTGAAGTTGAGTGATGTAATGTATATTCATTTTTAGTAAATATTTTTCCTGATATAGTTTTTCCATAAGCTTCTTTTGGCCATGGCTGAACAGTAAATCCTTCTTGGTGGATTGCAGAACCTGATATACCATGCGTATAAAAACTTCCAGTTTGTTCACGATACATATATTGTTCAAACCCATCAAATCCTCCTACTATATTATCTTTATACCTTCTGTACAACGATTTATTTGCATTTATTTCATTTGATTCAGAGATGTTATTTAACGTTCCTATCTGCGAATCATAATATTCAATAAGTTCAACTTTATATTTAAAGTTTGCAAGACGTTCTTTTGCAGAAGAATAATTTACAAAGTTTTGAAATCCTGAATAATCTATACCTAAATGAGCTCCTGATAATGAACCTGAAAATAATTTATCAATTATCTGTTGTGATGTGGCTGTTGATGAGCCTAATAAATCGTTCCAGTTTTGGAAATTGGTTTCTGATATCTTACCATATTTAACATCTATTTCCCAGTTAGGTCCTTTCAAGTTATTAACTGGTGCTTCTACTGGCTTTCTGTATAATACTGTATTATCTGAATATGGTTGTCTTACTTGTTGTACAATCCAAAATTTACGTTTTTCTTTTACATCATCTGGTAATGGTTGGTATAATTTAATATACAATTCTTTTGTATTTGCAAGCCATCTATAATTTACAAATTGGTATGTTTCATTTGCACCAAAGTTTAAAAATAAAAAGTTTACATATCCATTATCACCACATAATTCCATTCTTCGTTCATGGAACATATTTAATTGATCATATGTAGTAACTTCTGGAACATCTAAATTCTTAGTTTCTTTTTGTGAAACAGTAACTTCTTCCTGGCCTACTTTAATTAATATCTCTGTTTTATCTGGAGATATTTCTTTAATAAATAAGTTTGGATTATTATCATCACCAACAAGATTTCTATGAAAATTTAAAACAAATTTAAACGTTCCTTGAGAGATACCATTATCTTGAAAGTTTTTATAAACATCAAATTGAAGAAAACTTTCATCTGTAGAAAAATGTTTCCAATGTTCGGCTGTATGGTCACTTGTTAGATAACTTCCTTGTGTATTATATATGTGTAACTCAATTACTTCATCTAATGCCGGATCATCAAATTTATTTATTTCAATTAATTCAGTTTTGATAATTTCTTTATCATCAGCTGTAAGCTGGACCGCATCCAATGGACGACTTGAAGCTTTAATATTTTCACCGTTTAGATATTGTTCTAACATGCTGTCCTTTTTTATAAATCAAATAATTTATTATAATTAGCTAAATGAGACTTTTTAAAATATGGGCCATCTTTCATATGCCTTTCAAATTTTTTCTTGTTCATTGCTCCTGCCCCATTACCATAACCTGGTGCATCTCTTTCAATTTTAGCGCTACTAATTTGGTCATTCCAAGATACCTTGTTAACAGATGTAGTCCCTACGAGACCTCCTAGTCCAAGGAATCCACGCCTACTATATCTTGTTACTGTCGTGGAGTCCATTGTATCAGATGTCGCATTCCATATCTTATATTGGTCTGCATTAGCTGGTCCTCTTAATGTTTGTTTCTTGCCTTTAAATGAACCATTTTGATATATTTTTACAGTATATCCATGTGGTATACGAATTGATGAAACATTATCATTACCACCTAATTGACTACCCTTGCTATATTCGCCAATTCCTAAATCTTTTGTCCATCCTCCCATATTTGTATGTTGAGCAAATCTAACTTTATCATTTGCATTAAAGTCTCCTCGCGTAACTTTATTATTTGGTCCTATACCAAGATGCTGTAATTGACTCCAATTCATAGCTGTTTGTGTTGTATCATTATCTTTGTCCCAGCTTTTATCTGTCCTTGGATCTCTATGAGGTGGCTTTTTCATTATTGTTGCAAAATGATCAAATCCAAAACTTACTTTGTACATTCGACCCTTACTGACATAAAAACGTTTTACATATTTTCCTTGATCATATGCAACAATTAAAGTTCCTTCCCATTTCTTTGTTAATATTTCTTCAGCATTAGGTTTATAAATTTGAGATTCTTTAGCTGGCTTCATTGTTGCATCTGGATGGTATTCTGTCCATCTTTGTGCTAAGTTAGGTAAATATCTTGGATCTTCTTTATCTTTTGCAGGTTTAATTATATCTCCTGCTTCATATTCACACCCATTAAGTTTTGAAAATACAGTATTTGTATTATATTGGAATCCATCTCTAGCTGGTTTACCCCATTCTATTTCATCGTCATCAAAAGCACGTAAAAACTTCGCTATTGTAAGTATCTCTGATATTTCTGCTCTTGGAACTATCTCAATATCACCATATGTTAATTGTCTATCTTTCATGAAAACTTCAAGATTTCTTCCTGATATATGATTTGTTAAACCATGGATTGCAACATCTTGTGATACTACAGAATCTCCATCTGTTGTATGAATTCTACTACTTTTTATTGCATTTTTTCCGCCTGGTTCACCATCATAGAATCTATATCTAATTCCTTTCCAGCACATATACATCCTACCAGCAACACCTGTTAAGTCTCCAGCAACATTGATTTCAGTTTTTATTTCCCAATCTTTTCCAAATTCTTCTTCAGCTGTTTTTGGATTATCATCTTCATCTGGGTCATCTTTTGTAACTGTATTATCAACAGTTACTACTTCAATATCTTTATCTTGTATTTCTGGTCCATCTACAACTGTAATTTGTTCTGATGTTCCGTATAAAGGATCTTCTCCATATCCTGATAAGAAATGACTAAAAGTTGTATCTACAGCTTCCATAAATGATTCAACAGTTGGCGCCTCAGTTAATAATGGAACCTTTACTGGAAAGTTTTCATCTTCTTTTTCTTCTTTATATTCTAATACACCAGTAGGAGTTCGTAACGGCTTTCCTTCAATTAAAGCAATATCATCATCAGTTTTTGCAATTGTTCCATCTGGTTTAATCGCATCTCCTTGATTTTGGATAGTAGGTTTAAGACCTAGCGGTTGGTCTAATCCATTGAGTCTTTTGTTAAGCCTCTTAAAGATTTGATCATCCGTAGCTACTCTTGTTTCTACTGCTTGTTTAGTTGGTATATTTGCCATTTTATCTTACCACTTTAAAATAATAACCATTATCAAAATATTTTATAATGTTATTATCATATTTTGCTCTAATTTTAAACTTATAATATCGTTCAGGACTCAATGCATCCATCCAATAATTAAAATAACTTCCTTGTTTATCATTACTAATACATGTATATGTATCATCATAATCTAATAACGTTTCTCCTGTTACTGCATCACATACTGCATAAGATGCTGAATTTGGAGGTAATATTTCATTTGTTGTATAATGAGATGCTGTAGAATATGTTTTAGTTGGGTATTGTGATCTTATTCCTAATCTAAATTGTGTTCTAGATCCTTCTGGATATGATTCTTCTATATTTTTAAAATATACTATTGGTCCTCCAGATGCTGTTACATTTGTTTCTGTTAAACTTGCCGTACCTGCATTTGATATATCTGGCCAGACAACTTCTAACTTAGGAGCATATATTGTATGAGTATCTTTAGAGAAAAACTTTAAATTAAAGTTTTCTGCATTGTTTACTTCATCTTCATATTTTTGTTTAATTATAAGACCATTATTTGGAATATGGCCGTTCATCCATTTTATTACTATAGGAGTTATTTCCATTCTTACATCAGGTGATATATAATTAAATTGCTGCGATGCTTCATATCCTGATCCTGTCCACCATGCACCTCCTCCTTGTGCATTTGTTAGGCCTGCTGATGTATTTGCGCTATGGGCTGATCCTGTATTCCATACAGTTTTGTTATCGTCATTATCTCTATAATACCAAGAAACTCCGTTTCTAGTTTCTGGCAGATCTGCATAATTACCTGCTCCATTATTCCAAGACTCAGAAACTGGATAGGCATGTAATGAATATGATATAGGTAAGTCGGATGCATAAACACTTTTCATATTTAAATAAAATTTTCGTGTATGTACTGATGATCCCATTTCTCCATTACTAATTGACTTAGATAATTCAGTAAATTGAGTTCCATTAAAGTCTACTAATATACGAGTATTAAAAGAAGCAACTTGAAACAAGTCATCTAATCTAGAACCAGAAGTTGTTTTTACTAATTCTAAAATTTGATCTATTCCAGTATTCCTTTCCGGATACTTTTCATATATAGTTGCATCTCTTTCTGTATATATTTGATAATGTGCCATAATCTATTCCCTTTATATTCCTACAATTCTACCTTTAATATCTGAATTAGGATATCTTATTTCAAATATACATGGATCTAATGATGGATAAATTATATTATTTAATGTTGCCGCCTTTATATCATATACATTTCCTGCATATCCTGAATTTGTATCATATAAGTTTTTAACTGTTACATCCGATACTGTCTGAACTCCTTCTACATTATCTAAATTAGTATATAAATCTGATATTACAATTGGAGCATTGATATGCATATTATCTGCAGATAATAAATCCTTTAATTTATCTATACATTTAACTACAACCTCTGATCCATTATAATTTGGTTTTGGTATTATTTCAAAATCAACTCCAAAGTTAACAACAAATGCATTTTTAATGTTTATTGCATCAGTCATTAATCTAAATTGAGATAAATATGTTTTTACGTTTTGTTTTATTGCAGGATTAAGTGGTACTATTTGTTTAATTGAATTATATCCCATACAATAAATATTCATTGCTAATGGGTTTGGTATTTTTGCATCTGGATCTGTTGAATCCACTTGTTCATCTTGTATAATATAAGCTTTTGATATAGATCCAAATTTTGATGGCATTGTATAACACCTTAATATATAATCTTCTTTTGTTACTGCTCTGTTTTGTGCTGCAAATATACCTAATGCTTTTTGTCGAACAGTTTCAATTGGTTCTATAGATGCGGCTCCTTTTGATGGTACAGGATTATTTACGGCTAATGAATCTTTGGCTTGTTTTAATAATGATACATCTAAATTATTTGTTTGACTTGTATATGTTTTTGATGTAACATTTTGTATTGTATTTGCAGGAACATTGTCTTGAAGACCTTTACCTTTTGAATATCGTACAGTTAATGTTGTTTGTGATGGGGCTTGTCCATAAGTACTTGAATATAAAAAGTTTGCTGGATCTACAGATAAATCTACTTCTCTTTTTAATCCTTTAATTCCTAATCCAACATTTTCTGGATTTGGTACTAAATCTCTATCATGTTCTTCTGATATACCTGCTCCAAATTGTAATTCTAACTTTTTATCTGCTCTAAATCTTGTTACAAATCTTTTTGCTGTTCGTTTTAATTTTAAAATATATGGAACACTACTATTATAAGAACTTAGTTCTGGATCAATATTAGGAGTATTTCTTATTGATTCTTGTATTGTATCTTGTGCTAAATATGGAACTTCATACCAACGATTACCTTGGTCATCATATACATCAATTACTTCAATGATATCTTCATCTGGTAATACTATTTTATCATATGTTTTTGGTTCCTGAAAATTATAATCCATTGTAGTTATTTCTCCAGAAACTGCTTGAACTCGTTTTTTAATAAGATAATATGTCGGTGTTCCTGTACTCTCATCTACTTGATATACAGTAACTGTTCTAGAACCTATTCCTGAACCTGTTGCATTAAAATCTACTGGCATTAATGATCTAAAATTAATTCCTGTATTTGATTGCACTACCATTCCTGCTTCAAGTGTCAATGCATATTTATAATCTGGTTTTGCATTGATACCAGTTCCAATTGCTGGTACTGTTTGGTATACTTCTAAATCAACTAATGATGACACCATATTTTTTGCTTGGTATCCAAATGCATGCGCAATTGCATTAACATTTGATCTTTCTTCAGCTGCTCCCAATAATGATTCTTTAAGATTACTATCAGTATAATAAGCTAATACATCGCCTACATATGATGCCATTTCCATAAACATCATTCCAGGTGATGTTTCATTAAAATCATTATATGTATTTGGAAAATAATTTTTTGAAAAATTTATTAAATTTTGTCTAAATTCACCAAAATCCTTACTTAAATATTTTACATCTTTTTTAATTAAATCCGCCATAAGTTATTCCCTATTAATATGCTCCTGCCATTGTAGATGCATCTACAGTTGTAGTTGAATCTCCATTACTTACCAATGTTATTGCTTGTTCTGCACCTTGCTCAGTTACTCTAAACGTTAGTTTAATAAATAATGTATTTTGAATTAAACCATCTTTTTCTTTATTATCAATATTAATTGCTGATACTTTAATATATGGTAACCAATAGCTAATTGCATCTTGAATTTCTTTATTTAGTTTTACCACTAATTCTGGTGAATTAGGTTCAAATACTCTATCTTTAATTCTTACTCCAAATGTTGGCTGCATATATCTTTCACCTGGATATGTTAATAATAAATTTTTTAAATTTGATAAGGCTTGTTCTTCGGTTGTATATGACAATGGAAATTTACCAGGTATTTTTTTTGCACTAGCATTTACTGTTGTTGCCGCAGATCCTGATACTGATTCATATGCATCGGTTGGTTTAAATTCTGCAACTGCATTATTTGCTCCATTAAATGGTAACATTACACCAATAGCAATATCTTCTTCTATATCAATAGGATTGTAAGAATACAATGGTCTGCCACCTCCTTTGAGATATGCAGATTGTCGCTCTTTATTAAATGTCCTATTATTTGCCATTTATCTTATACTCCCATTTTACCATTTTTCTTATTAATTGCCTTTATTAAATGACTATAATCTTTATTAATAGCATTATTAACTGCTTCTAATTCTTTAGTTGCAGGCTTAACTGCTTCTCCATTAATACCAACCATTTGAGATTTTCTAGTAGGGCCCATTTGAGGATAATCATCCATCATTCCTACTGCAGGTCCTTCCATCATTGATGCAAAATCACCAGTTGCTGCTGTTTCATTTAATAAGTCATTAATCATTGAATTTTTTGCAAATTTTTTCTTTTTTGCATACGGACGAGTTGGCATAGGATTTTCTGCAATTTCAGATAAATTTATACCATGATCCATAACTTGTTTATCCGATATTACATTTTCATTTAAAGCTTTTGTTACAGCTTTAGAAACTTCTTCTCGAATTACTTTTCGTAAAATTTTTACAAAACTCTTTGTATCCATAGTTTTCTCCAATTATTTTAATATAAATATGAAGATACCTAAATTTAGGTACTTGTTATAAGGTCTTATTCTGAGGACTTTTAATTTGAGGAAGGCTTGAACGTAATGGGTTTATTAATGCTATATTAATAGCTGGTCCGGTTGGTCCTCCTGCATTTGTATAAGTCAGTTTAGACAATACATCTAATAATCCATCTAACCATTGTTCTAACTCATTTCCTAACACTATTGGTTCTTCTGCTCCTAAACCTAAATATATTTCTGGAGCATTTACTGTAAAGTGTTGTCCTGCATCTACGCCAACAACTTCTAATGCTGAAAGTCCTATATGAGTTCCTGCTGACATTAGAATAGATTCTGCTCTTGCATTAAACAATAGCCTATCAGATGTAATAATTACTTGTGGTCCAGCATATTCTCCTCCTCCTGATGTTGGACTAGTAGGAGGCGGTGTATTTTGATTTAATGGTTTTTCATCTACTGCAGTTTTATCTGCACCTACTTCTTTTGCATCTGCATCTGGTGTATCTGGACACTCCACTTGTATTGGCTTTCCTCTTTCATCTACCCAAGCCTCTTCAAGATTATCAGTAGTTCGATATTTTATTTCTGGTGATTGTCCTTCTATTTCATCTCCATTATCATCTAATACAGCTTCTTCATATGAATCTATTTCTCCTGATTCATTTGCCTTTTTATAACATGTAGTGGCTCCTGGTTCTTCCATACCATCTGTTATTCCTCCACTTCCAGGTCCACCTTTAAAATTTAAAGCTGCTAATAATGCAGCTGCCATTGCAGCAAAATTAAATGCATCTGATAAAGATGTTTTTGCATTATCTCCTAATTTGTCTGCTAATTGTTCTTGTGCAATTATGGCTTGTTGTCCACCAGTTGTTGTTGTATCAAAATTATTTGGATTACTTATCATCGTAATATTAGGTACTAAATCATCAGGAATATCTAATGGAGGTATTATTGCTGGATCAACTAATGCTACTCCTGTTAATGTTGGGTCATTAAAATCAACAGCTTGGGCGCCTGCTCCCATTGCAAATACAACATTTTCAAATGGATAATCTCTATCATCAGAACAACAACCACATAAGTTAATATGCTTAATATAATTAAATCCTCGTTCGTTAAATGTTTCTTTTGCATTCCATGCTGCTCTTTCAACCGACGTTTCATGTGTATGTGCTATTACAACAATCCAATCATCTTGAGGTATATCTCCCATCTGGATTGCATTCATTACATAATCATATGCAAAATGTTGTCCAGGAAATCCTGGGTTATCTTTGTATTCGAATTCAGTATGTGATGGTGGAGGTATTACCCAAATTACGCCACGCGGTTGTTTTCCATCAGGTGGAAATACATATACATTTTCTTCACCCCAATGACTAGCTCCATATACGGTTTCTGCTCTTACTACTATATTATCTGCGCTTTTTTGTGACATATTATTTCTCCATTAACCTATTATTCCATCACCATCACCTAAAAGACCAAGTGTCAATACTTCCGTTATAGCCTGACCTCCTGACCTTTTTGGTTTTAACCAAGCATTAGTTCCATCTTGGAAATATTGGTCTTGGCCGTGCCATTTATTTCCACTACTTGGTCTTAATCTTCCAAATGGTCCTTTCTTTGCCCAACCAAGATTATATTCAAAATGCCATTCTTCTGATTTTACTGATCTTACAAATCCAAATTTATATGAATTTGCAACTAACCAAGCATATACACCATCTTTATCAGTAGTTCTTGTTTTCTTACCATCTTTATATCGTTTATAATCTAAATCAATTGCAGTACCACTTTGATGTCTACTAGTTCCTGGAATTGCTACCCATGGCTTAAATTTAGTAGAACCTGCTGTCCATAATGGACTTTTTCTGTTCTCCATGTTTGATTTTGTAGACCAACTTTTATTTATAGCACATGAATATCTACAATTTACTTGTCCAGATGCTAATTTCTTTCCTGTTTTAGGGTGGTTTATTTGATATAAACCTCTGAATGAACTATTTAATTTTAAAGATATTCCATCTTCTTTTGCAGCTCTAAATAATGCAAGAACTCGAGGTGCCATTGTCTTACGTACAGGATTTCCTTGTATCAATACAAGCTTATCTGTTCCTACTACTTTTGCATAATTAGGAGTTCCTTTTGTAGTATTAAAGTATTCATAATCACCATCTAATTCTTCTAGGTCTGATATATCTGCAACCTCATCTAAACTCATTTCTGCACTTGCATCAATTAATCCACTAGAGCCTCCACTACAATTGTAAGATGGCATTACATTTCCATTTGAATCATATCTTGATCCTGCACAACCGGTTGAGTCTCCTGAATTACCACCTATACATTCTTGTAATGCATCAAATGTTGGACTTGCTAATGTTATTGGAATTTGTTGACCCGAACACATATATATTGAAGCCTTATCTCCGTTAATATCTTCAATTATATAATCATTATTTTGATTTGTTTGGTTGGTAGATTGACCGGCTCTTAATATATTAATTGGAGCTGGTTGTCCTGCTGTACCAGCACTATATGATGGCTGTACTACATATCGTTTTGGATCTTTTGGATTAATTGTTGATCCTAATCTAATACTTTGGCCAAACCTACCTTGGATAAGCATATCACCTTCATATGGCTGTAAATTATTTAAATCTTCTTGTTCAACAAAATCTTGATTTTCACCTCTATTTTTCCCTCCTCTAGGATTGCTAGTATTTGGATTAGAGTTTGGACCTCCTCCTCCAGGTGGTTTAGGATTAGGTGTAAAATTATTTAATTCTTCTAATGTATAAAAGTTTTTATCTCCCATACCTCTTGAATTTTGTGGAAGACTTTTTATCTTATCATAACTAAAAGTAGTTTGTCCTGCATCATATTGTTTTTGAAAATCGTAATTTTCAGCTCCTAATGTAGATAATTCTAAATAACCTGTATTTGTATCATATCCAAATTTTTCTTCAGACTCTTTAAATTCTCCTGTATATCCTCCTTCTTCTAATTCTTTTTTATAGTCTTCAATTTTTTGTTCTTTATCTTTTAGGCCTGCTTCATCTTTACCAGGAGCTCCTAAATCTAATTGGTTCTTATATACAAGTACAGCTTCTTCTAATTTTTGAAATTTTTCTACCATAGAAGTTGATAAATAATCCATGTTTGGTGGAAGTTTATCCATATTCTGTTTTGTATTAACTGTACCTGCATCCGTCGGTGCTTTATTTGTTGTTGATGGATTTCCTGATTCTATATTTTCATATGCCTCAGTTTTAGATTTTTTTTCTCCATCTTGTACAGTATTTGTCTTACTCTTTACCCCACCATCTGCAGCTTGAGGATTTGCATTTAAATGTACATTACCACCAAGATATACTGGCGGAAGATAATACCAATCAACATCAAATTGATTTCCTGTTTTTTTATCTCCTGATTTTGTATCGGGTGGCGCTGATCCTGCTTCTGGTCCAGGACCTTGGAAGCATATAACATGTTCTCCAACCAATGGTGTTTTTATAATGTTTCCATCTGCTGGATATGCTGTTATTTTTTTACCTGATGTTTTATTTCCTGCGCCTGTCATGTTACCTTGTAACATTACTTCTATTTCACCACGTACAGTATCTTTAGCTTCGTCTTCACCGCCACCTTGTTTTGTTTTTTCTTTTGCAGCAGTTTTTTGGTTGAATGCATTATCAATGCTAACAACTTCACCATAGCCCCAAGTTATACTACTCATTTAGTTCCTCCTAAATTTATTTCATCTTGTTCTTTATGTATCGCATCTAATTCTTCTTGAGCTGTTTGTAATAGTCTAGCTTTTTCTTCTTCACTCATTCCATATTCATCGCCACCATCTTTAGAAGCAGATCCTACTAACCGTTGTACTACAGCTGCTAATTTAACTAAATGTTCATCATTTTTTACCGATACATCAAGGTATTCTTTTATCAAAGGAACTATTACTGTTGCATCACCTATATTTTTTATTAATGGCTGTAGTTCTTGAATCAATGTATTTATTTGTCTATCTTTCTTTTTAGAATTATGATAGATATCTTTCATTAAATCAGAAAATGTAGTTCCTTTGAACAATTCAAATTCATCATGCATAGTTTATTCCCTTTAAAATAAATATGTACAACTATGATTTATGAGTACCTATAAACCCTCTATCTGAATAGTTTTTGAACATTGTAGCATAATGTTTTTTCATTATGTTAACAACTTTGGTAATGTTTTGTGTTTTGAGACCTGTACGTTCTCGGATTAGTATATAAAGAGCCTTCTTATTAAAGTTTTCTATATTATCTCTAATACGAAATAGTTCTAATAAAGTATCTGCTACAATTATATCTCTTTTATTTGTAAAAATAGTATTAAGATTGGTAGAATAATACTCAACAAATTGATTTGTAAAGTCTTTAAGACTTTCTTGATAATCATTATAAACTGCTTCACCTCCTAAGTCTCGAGAATCATCTATAACTGTTATATCTGTCTTTGCTTTCATTTTTGCATAATTTGCATTATTTGCAATAATAAGATAATTTTTTGCAATAATAGAAAAATATGAAAAAGCCTTACCTTTACCTAAAACATATTTATGTATTTTTTCATTTAAAAATGCAACTACTTCACATTTAACATCTACATAAGGTACATCAAAATAATAAAATTTAAATGTATGAATAATATTTTCGGCCAACTTATCAAATGCATAATGTATATGTTGTGAATAAACTTTATTACGTTTTAAATACTCAGGTTCGTTATTATATGCTACAATTGCTTGGTCTGTAATATATGTAAAATATTGCTTTTTAGTAGGTTTTCGTCCTCTTCTTTTTTTCTTTGGTAATAAAGATTCAGCTTCAATTCGTGCCTTATCTTCTTCTAACCATATATAAAATTTATCTACAGGCGATTCACCATCTTTGTATACTATTGGCTGTTCTTCTTGTAAGTCTTGTTGTTGCTCATTCATTAGTTAACTCCACGATTTAGGTCATCCATTACTTCTTTAATAAGTTTAAAAGATGTGCCTACTTCGTCTGAAGCTTCAAATGCTCCTTGTCTATCTGCGTTTCTTATTTCAGAGTTGGCTTGATTAATTTTTGTTTTTAATTGTTCTAAAAAGTCGTAATAGGCTACATTTGATTGTTCTAAATCACTAATGTAATCTGTTTGGTCTTCTTGTTTTTTTAATTGATTTATATTAACAAATAATGATATTGCTAATATTACCGATATTACTATTATTGTTGTTATCATTTTTTATCTCCAAATAAATCATCAAACATTTTCATGGCTGCTCCAGCTTCGCCCTTTGATGCTATATTACCTAATTTCTTAAAATTATTTTTTTTATTATTTTTGTTAAATCCTGAAATAGAAGATTTAACTGCTGATGCTTGTGATGATTTTGTTTTTGCCCACATCTCATATTCTATTCTTGCTGCCATACAATCTGCTTGATGCATTACAAAACCTAAGTTAGTTTTTAATTTTGAATCTGCTGTTCTAGACATGAAATAAGGTTTATTATGTTCATCATATAATCCATCAGTTAATTTAATACCTAACATTTCATTCCAAGTGATCTCAATACCATAATGCTGCAATAACCAAATAGATAGGTCATTTACAAGGGTAAATTGGTTGTTAGGATTAACTTTATACATCCTTCCCATATTCTTTCTATGCCATTCTGAATCATTTGGAATATATGTTTCATTTCCTTCTCCAGGAAATCCCATCTTACCAATATCATGATTCAATGCAACAAAGATCAATTCTTCCATTGTATATCCATCACAATCAGATCCCATTGATTTCCACAACATATATACTTGTTTAGCACATTTAATAACTCGCAATACATGGTCTACATATCCACCTTCAAATGCGTTATGATAATGATCAATGCTTGAAGCAGGTTGCATACACATTCTATCTTCTAGATCTGTATACATTGCTTTTAGTTT
>Ga0181406_1000225_pt1 | contig 22207 bp, 21 predicted proteins | sample 29SPOviralmetaG_FD_130135 | JGI IMG/M metagenome (GOLD analysis project Ga0181406, IMG submission 130135) | Marine viral communities from the oligotrophic San Pedro Time Series (SPOT) site, San Pedro Channel, CA, USA - 29 SPOT_SRF_2011-12-20 | ecosystem: Environmental > Aquatic > Marine > Strait... | reverse complement strand
CCAGCTCCTAAGCATGAGTGATAAACTGCTCTTAACAATTTCAAATGGTACTCGATGTATCCTCATTAGAGGGCGGGCATACGATAACAACTACGCAGGAAAGCAGTACAACTGAGAGGACGCTCTATATAAGGTGCGCTGTTAATCAATACTGGTAGTGGAGGTTCAAGATCCTCAGAGTGCCCTACTTATTTCAACATGTGACTTGATTCATGAGTCATGTGATATGAATAATATAAACTTAACCCTAATTAATAATGATAAGTAAAGTTCTTAACTGGCGTAAGCGAATGATCAAAGATCACAAGCGCAAGAAAACTATTATAAACAATCTATGTGATGAGGTACACACCTTGAGGTGGGAGTTAGATGTCAAAGGGAAGTCTATTAGACGACGGGAGTTGGAGCTTGATGGGTTAGTGGGCACACTAAACAAGATGAGTGAGAGGTTAGAGAAGTCTACAGATATGACGAGTGTACAAGAAAAGAAGATAAGAGATTTAATAAGTGAGCTTGATAGAACACACAAGATCATAAAGAAATTACAGGAGCAAGTGCCCCTGTGTGACTAAAGATTTGGTTCAGTAGATACGCTGAACCTTTAACCAAAACATACCGAAAGCATATTATGTTAACATTACAAAACGAAGTAGAAGCTAAACCAGCAGCACATCACGACATCCAAGATGTTATTGATCAGATGCAGAGATCACGCAAGCATGACTTTGCGTGCCCTAGAAATAAGCTAAGCCTAAGATGGCGTAGTAAAGAAGATGCTCCAACTGATAGGTGGGCAGGTTACTCTGTCACTCTAGATGGTGGTGATAAGGGCTATGAGTTCACTGCTAATGATCACTTCATTGGTCAGATGTCCTCGTACTGGACTGGCATGAAGCCATACGGCAGAATGTTGAATGAGACTGGACAGAATGAACTGTTGGTTCACAACATCAACAAGCAGTTGAGTCGTACTGAGGGAGGTGCCCTCATTAGAACTACGGCAACCCCTACTGATGGAGGTTCTTACAATACTGCGAGGGCTTTCTTGTCAGACAGGTACAAGATAGTTGATGACAAGGATGTGTTCGACGTGGCTCTGCCAATCATTGGTGAGCACAGTAACACGTTCCGTGCACTTGGTGGTAGACGTACTGATACGAATACACACACCAAGTTTATAACTCGTGAGCCTATCGCTCAGATTGGTAAGCGTTCAATGTTTGCTGGCTTTGAGCTATCGAACTCAGAAGTAGGGCTTGGCTCTGCATCTTTCAAAGCTATCTTCTTTGATAGTTTCTGTGAGAATGGTTGCACATTTGGCAACATCAAGTTGTTTCAGGCATCCTTTGTTCACAAAGGTGCAAAGCTACAGACTGACTTCGGTCCTGTATTCGGGGACGAGTTCAAGCTAGCAGAGACAGCTGCAATTAGATCCTCTATTGCAGAGGCAACTCGTAGAGCACTTGATACCAAGTACCACGAGCAGATTGCTGAGATCATAGAGCGTGGTCACAAGCGTAAGATAACTGGCGACGTGACCTCTGTTCTTAAAGAGGTTGGCAAGCGTGTCGGGTTGACTGAGACAGAGCGTGAGCAGTCTCTCCTTATGATGGATGAGAGTGAAGCTCATGCATATGGTGTGCAAGCTGCCATTACTAAACTTGCACAAGATGCTAGTAGTTACACTAGACGTAGCAAGCTAGAAGAAGCAGGTGGTAAGGTGCTTGAGCTTACCGACGGGGCATGGAATGCAGTAGCATCCTTAGCTGCGTAACTAATAATAGTAACTGAGAAAAGCCACACTCCTTACAACTAGGGGTGTGGCTTTCTTTATATAGAAGAAAGACAATGACATTAACATTCAATATAGATGACCTAAGAAACTTAATAGAGTTTGAGAAAGAACATATGGAAACTGGAGAACCAGTTAACGTACGTATGGTTGGTGATGAAGGTGTATACTTCATGCCGAAGCGTTTCAGACGAGCAGGTGAGACGGCAAGATCACCCATAGTGTATGCAGAAGAATGCAACCCTAACACTATGGAGTTCGAGGATTGGTGGCAGAATAAGAGAAGCTCATGGGGTGGTGATGATGGTAGTACCAACGTACCGATCAGTGCACTCAGCCATGTGATTGATAACCCTAAAGCTGAAGCACTGAGTGTGAACTTCCTCGAAGATAACATTGAGTTCTTCGCATTCGATAAGATATGAATGCAGTACCAGTAAGAGAAATAATGGAGCAGTCAAAGCTAGCTTATCTTGACCCTGCGATTGAGTTAATCAAACAAAGAGTAGATGATCTGGAAGCAAGAACCTACACTGAAGAAGAGTATAAGGAAGTTGCAGAGGAGATAGTAGAATTAGATAGGGCGTTCGACCTATTGTGTAACCTCTCTAAAGGTAGACAAATTGCTCTCTATGAGTGGGACTTAAGAATATTAACAAAAGCAAATATGATATGATTGATGATGGATACATAGAGTATACAAGTAATGGAGTGCCATACTACTGGCAACTCTACAACATGCACGGTGCAGCATACAGCATCGTCATAAACATGGATGACCCAGCTAGCATCCCAACAAGTCAACAGATTGCCGAAGCAAAGGATGAGTTACTGACAACTCAAGACGTGGTTCGGTTATCTGTAGTGGAATGTAAAGGAGGACAGACCAAAGAAATAGAAGCACGTAATATAAAATGAGTAAAGCAAAACCAAAAGATGAAAAGCCAGAAGTATACAAGTTCGTATTTTATGCTTGTAAAAATACTTGGCACGAACAGAACGGCAAGAACATAACACATAAAGATATCTTGAGTGCTGTCATAGAAGTGTTGGGTTACTGCGATGAGATAATAGATCTTGATAGAGTACAGATGGATCTGTGTGAAATAGTAGAAACTAAAAGAATAAAATGAAAAAGAAGATACATATAAACCAGCACAAGATACGCAGCAATGCAAAGACAGGAGCAAGAGAGCCTGTCATCACAGTGAAGACATACAAGGACAATACTTATTGTCACTCAGTAACTATCACTGAGCCATGTACCGTTATCTATTCACCAGACAAACCACTATCATGTGGGGCTAAGGTATGGATAGAGACAGAGGGTGAAGTAATCTGTAATGAAGAAAGAAATGAAAAAGAAAAAGAAACAAATAAATAAAGAACTTAGTAGATATAAATCGGTAGTGTGGGATTTATCCTATGCCTTAGTTAATCAAGATGGTGGGTATAAACATGATGCTTATGGTAGAGTTATGATATACGATGACCCAGATGATGATTGTTCTATCATTGAGTTACCTGAGCCAGACAAGTTAGAGTGGAGGGATGACCACCACGACTACACTTTCAATCCCAACGACGAGATAGGGATCATACTATCTAAACGTGACATAGATCCAGAGAATGAAATGACACCTGCTCAATGGCAGGAGTGTGTTGGTGAAATTAATAGGGGCAAGGTTGATCTAAGATCTTTAGTTGAAGAGGTGCAAGATTGTTGTGAAGTAATCGTAGAGGAGATGGGGGTATCAAAATGAATAACGAGGAGAAGGAGAAGGAGAAGGAGAAGATCTTCTCTGTGAAGATCGAACACATTGAGGCCATACACTTCAAGTGTAATGAAGGAGACTTAGAAGATTATGTGCAGGAGTACATAAGAAATAATATTAAAGATATAGAATGGACTTATGAGGAAGCGACCAGAAACAAAGATGGTACGCTCAACCACATGTTTGGTGATGTGCCTAAAGACCTTGATAAATTAACCATAAAGAAATAATAAAATGAAAATTGAAATAGAAGATAAGTTTGCCGTGTACATTCAAGCGGCTCTTTATATGGCTCACATCACACTGGAGGGGTGTGAAGTGGAGTCCCTCTACGACACTATAATTAGAGAGGTAGATGGGCAAATACACGGGGGAGACGATGGTGAACCAGACTTTAGGGTTATTATCGAACTTTTTGAAGAGAACCTTTGGTTTAAGTCAATCGTAGGGAAGAGCACATCATTAAAGCATAAGCAGAAATTTAAATATGAAGGCAGTATTGATGACGGAACTTACAAAGTGACTCCCTTATCTAAATGGAATAAAAAAACCAGAGAATGGGAAGGGCCAAGTAAAAATATATTCAAGTAAAAGAAATAATCTTATGAAGAGAAAGCAACTGATGCAGTTTGCACGTATGGTGCAGACTGAAGATAAAGCATGGCCGTTAGAACAATGGCTAGACGAGAACGTCCTTTCCGAAAAGGGAAGTGACATCACAAAGGTTGGGACGTGGGCTTACTATGCTCACAAGTTCCAACGCTTTTTAGATACAGACAGACCAGAGTTCTCCTTATTCACAGATGGTAACAAGAAGCTATCATTCAAGGCGTGGTCTGTACTACCACTAGTCACCTGTCCAGGTGCAGGAGAGTGTGCTAAGTTCTGCTATTCCTTCAAGGCATGGCGATACCCTGCTGCCTTCTTCAGGCAAGCACAGAACTTGTGGCTCTTGAGGCATGCGACATCGACCATCGAGCATGAGTGGATGTACCTTCCTAAAGGAATCACAGTAAGGTTGTATGTAGATGGAGACATCCATGATATAAAGACACTAGCTTTCTGGTTCAAGATGTTAGAGCTACGACCAGACATCAAAGCTTACGGGTACAGTAAGAGTTGGGACGTGTTCTTAGACTGGCATGAGGTGGGTCAGCCATTCCCACCTAACTACAAGCTCAACCTATCTAGTGGTAGCAGATACAGCGAGGCCACTCGTAGACAGATGATGGAGTTACCATGTACTAGAGGTGACTTCCTTGCTGTAGCAATAGATAAAGTTGCAGCGAAAGCAGGATTCAAGACACGAGAGTATACGAAAGCAGTGCGTGATGCAGTAGGCAAGCGAGTGTTTGTCTGTCCAGGTCAGTGTGATACATGTACACCGAAGGGTCACGCCTGTGGATTAGAATCATTTACCAACGTGCCAATAGCTATTGGCCTACACTAAACAACAAACCAGAAAGTAATATAAAATGAAAGCAAAAGAAATAACAAGAGAGTTCCTCAAGGACTTCAGAACACAACTTGACTACGCTCTTGAGGATCTAGGAGAGAAGCATGGGTTAAAGATAACAGCAGGAGGCGCTAGCTATTCTGATACGTTCTTCTCCATTAAGTTGGAGGGGTCAGTTGTTGCGGAGGAAGGAGTAGCCACAACTAAAGACCAGATAGCATTCAAGAACAATGCTGAGCTGTATGGCTTATCCCCTGATGATCTGTTCAAAACCTTTGAGGCTCATGGAAAAGTCTATGAAATATGGGGGCTTAAACCTAGAGCAAGAACGTATCCCATTATAGCTAAGCAAGTTGGGTCTACTCAGAAGTTTAAGTTCGGGGCAGAGACTGTGGCATTCCATCTAGGGATAGCGAAGGCTAAAGTAAAATAAAAGAATTGACTATTCTAAATATTAATAATAAAATATATAAAAGTTATGCAAATAATTAGAAACATTTTCCCTAATGAAATCCCCATATTAGTGGATGCTATAAAGCATAACGATGATGACATGCTTCCTGACACAGTGCGGATGCATCCTCTTATCGAAGGAGATGACGGGGTCGTAAGGATAGGTGAGGCTATACCATTCTCAATGGATGAGCTGAAATCCGTCATGCCCTTTGATAAGTTTTTTAAATCAGAAGAAGAATAAAATGAAACGAATGAGACTAATAAAGAAATCAGAGACAGAGAACTTAGTGACAGCAGTGTCACAAGTATCAGAGTATACAGTTGAGGAGCTCAAGAACAAAAGGTCTAAGGCTATACTGCCTTGGGTTAAGATAGGAATGTGGATAGCTAGAGAACATTGTGGTCATACATATGAAGAAGCAGCTGGTTTGTTCGGCAAACATTTCTCATCATGTTATGCTGCTGTTAAAGATGTTGAGCTAGAACGTGACTACCATATGGTAGCAATAAACAATGTCTTAGAGGCTAAGAAAGAATTAGATAGCGCAGTGGAAGGAGAGGAGATCCATGTCAGTTAAGCTAACCATAGGACTAGCCATCTTATGTTACTGCTTATTCTTAATATGCATCTGCCGTTTCATGGGCATGTCTACAAACAAGAAGCGAAATAATGTCGACAGTAATCCAAATAAAAGAGGTTGAGTTCTATTCCTATAAAGCTGTAGCCATGCTCTACGATAGTGGACGGGAGCTATGGAAAGTTATAGGAGTGAACAAAGGGAAACCAAACACAACTCTTTTCGAGGGGGAGGACAAAGAGCTAGCTGATCAGTTCTTTAATGTGATTCTTTCCAACGACAAATAAACCCTAACAATAGAAAGCAAATAATGTGGATAATACCAAAGAATATATCCGACACCTATCCCTCTGTAGTGGTTACGAGGGAATCGGAAGTGGACTCAGAAGAGTTCTCCCTAATGTGCGAGAGATCGCTCATGTTGAAATCGAAGCCTACGCTATCGCCAACTTGGTTGCGAAGATGGAAGCGAACGAAGTACATCCAGCACCTGTGTTCACGAACCTTAAAGAATTCCCATTCGGAAAGTTTCGTGGATGCGTTGACATCATGTCTGGTGGATTCCCCTGCCAACCATTTAGCACAGCAGGGAAACGAGATGGAGTCGAAGATCCAAGACACCTATTCCCCTACATCCTTGAAGGGATCAGAGAGTGCAGTCCATCAGTCATCTTCCTTGAGAACGTCGAAGGGATCATCAGCAGTAAGACAGCCGATGGAGAATCAGTTCTCAAGTATGTCCTTCGGAGCTTGGAGGAGTTGGGTTATAGAGCAGAGGCAGGAGTATTCTCAGCGAGTGAAGTCGGTGCTCCGCATCAGAGGAAGCGGGTATTTATCATGGCCTACTCCAACAGTAGCGGAGGGAGGAAAGATTGGGAACAATCCGAACTACGGGCAGTTGGGACTGAGCAACCATCCACAAGTACATGGGTACGAAGTCCAGAGGGAGCCACTACACAAGGACAGGAAGGGCTTACCCAAAGCTGGCCTGCAAGGCCCAACAAAGAACAGTTCAAGTGGGAGGAGCCAAGAGTCTTGGGGAACACCATCAACAAGGGACATGAGTCACCCAGGAAAGAACAGCAAACAGAAGAGAATAACTACACAGATAAGCAACCCAAACAAACTCAACCCATCATGGGTGGAGCAACTGATGGGACTCAAAGTAGGATGGACTCAACTGCCAACAGAGTGGATCGACTAAGACTGTTAGGCAATGGTGTTGTACCACAGGTTGCCGAACGAGCGTTCAGAGTATTAACTGCAAGACTAATCTGTTAGACCTATGCCAAGTAATCACATATCTAATCAGCCATACCATGAGTGGTTAGCTGAGACACACAAACATAAAAAGAAAGAAAGCAATATGACTAAAGAGTATGACCTCGAAGAGGACATCAGCCGTGCTATTGATATAGCTAATGAAATAAATATACACCAACTTGAATGTATCATCGCCAATTGGGAGGACAGGATAACTGTATTCAGCCCATTCAATCCAAGCCCCCAGCAACTTAGGATTGAGAACACTTGTATTAATGGAAGCCAGCTCCAGTTAAATGTCATACAGGCAGACTGAGACATGTGACATGAGCCATGAGTTATCGACAACGAACCACTGCATTCTTATCAAAGAAAGAAGGTAAGTGGGAGCTAACTAAATCAGACCTATCCGTAACCTTTACTACAAAGACAGCATCTGCTGCACGGCAATTTGCAAAGTCTTTGAGATGGAGAGTAAGCAGGCAGAGCGGATGGGATAAATAATAGAAAGTAATAATATGACAAAGCTAACAAAGAAAATAGTAAGAGAAGTAGAACTAAATGGTAAACAATACTACGTATCATTAGAGCCAGAAGGTGCAGAAGGTACCCCTGCAATCAAGTTCAAAGAGAAAGGTAGGCGTGGTACTAATGGAGAAACCCAAGCACCACTTGAACTTATACTAGACTCACTGAATAAGTGTGCTGAAAAGAAACAAGATGAGCCTCAGCACCGTGTGTTTGAAGTACCTGAACCTGAGTTAGGGATAGGTGACATGGAGATACAACCAGCAGACTTAGAGATGTGGGCAAGGTGTGCAGACTCCAAGTTCAAAGACGCATGGGACAGGTACAAAACTATGACGGCTCAATCTGGAGTCACCATTCAGATATTGTGGAGACAAGAAGGTGCTGTTGAATTAGTCCACACTGAAACTAAATAATTATATTACACACATTGTGCTACCTGGTATGTGCCCTGCCCCCTACTCTGGGGGTGGGGTATAGCTAGCCTTGAGTCTGCCTTTAGAGTCAGGTCTTATATAAATCTTATCTCTCTTAGACATCTCATCATCAATTAGCTTACGACGTTCTTGAACATCAGGGAATTCAGACGCACTTAGCTGGTCTTTTTTACTGTCACTAATATCAGGAAGTAATATGTACCCATAATCAGAATATGTCCTAAACCCTTCCTTACCAAGTATTGTTGATATTTTATCATTAACATATTCTTTTCCTAATCCCCACTTATCTATGTAAGTGTTCTGGTACTTTAGGGTTTCTTCTACAGCCTCAAGATAAAGGTTTTGATAGTTAGATATTTTCTTTTTGATTATGTCAGCAGATAATTTACGGTCAAAACTTATGTCCCTAATTTGCGAGTCTGCATTACGTTTGATTTTAAATGCAGTTCTGTAATGCCTATCTGCATATTCTGCATAGTCCACATTCTCTACTTTTGTAGGTAGCCCTTGAGCAAAAACTAATCCTTCAGGGTTTGAGAAGATTTCATTTATATCTTCAACCGTATACTGCACGTCTCTTTTGTTCTCTAAAGCAGCCTTCATTTTCTCGCCAAATGGAAATAAATTCTTAATAGTTGGAGGCATAAAAGCCTCGTTAAAAAGAAAAGCAAACCTATCTCGTGCATTTTCTAAAGGATTAGTGGCATAAGAAATAGGACCATACTCACCCTTATTATAGACGGCTTTCTGTAGACCCGATATAAATATTTGCCCGTCTAAAAATGGAGAACCTATTGTGCTTTCAAATGCTTTCCAGACTCCTCCTGACATATCACCATCTAAAGTTGACTCAACAAATCTAGCTACACCATCCCCATACATAGCATATGGGTTAATATAAGTTTGGTGCATCTTTAAAAGACCATCCCCAGTTCTAATATACTGATAGGAAAAGTGCTTGCCCCAAGCTGAAGCTCCTGCTCTAAGCGCATCATCTTCTTCATCATCAGGCGCTTCTTCACCCCAAATCTTTTCCCATACCATGCCAATAAGTTTTGAATATCCAAAGACTCTTCCTCCAGAAGATAACGCAATGTTAGTAGTCATGCCTGCTTGCCTAGCTCGACCTCTTCTCCTTAAGACAGGGTTCTTACTTCTTACATCTTTACGAGCTACTTTATATGTGTTAGCGATAATTCTAGGGATCTCTAATTTAAACCCAAGAAAGGGAGCAGCTAAAACCCCTACAGCACTTTGTTGAATAGCTTTTGTTATTGGGAATCTTTGACTATAAGATTGAGCCGTGTCTAATACTTTTCTTCCTGCTTCTTCTTTAAGTTTATCATCAGTCCATACTGTTTTATCCTTAAGCCCTAACTCATCCGTCAAGTTATGCTTCACTGCATAGTCTTGAGCTTTCTTCAGAGTCTTATACTCATGCCTAAACAGAGTGATCTTGTAGAAAGCATCAGCTGCAACAGATAAGTCTCTTAACTTCTTAGTTACTTTAAGGACTTGTTCCTCAGTAATTTCTTTGCCCTTTACAATGGTACCCCCTACCTTCTTAGCTGATCTCTTAATTAAACCGCCCTCAACTTGTGTGCTTTGCCGTTTTGCTGGCACACTTAACTTGTTAAGCTCAGCATTGAAGTCACGCATTATTGTGCGTTCACTTATGTTACCTTCCAAAAGATCTCTGAACATGTTGGAAGTAAACTCATCGCCCAACACACCTATCTTTGTTAACAGCTTTCTTTCAGAATCATAAGATTTATCTATAAGATTTAACTCACGAACCATTTCTTTAAAAGCGGATCCCGATCCTTTAAATGGAAGTAGTCCTTGTGAAGGCCCAAAGAATAATAGGTTTGATGTAATGTTCCTTATGTAGAAAGGTATGCTTCCCAAAGTTACTGCCCCTAAAGAGAGTCCTGTAAGAAACCTAAATGTCCCATCTAATACAGCTCTTATTCTCTCTAAATAGGGTTGATCAAACTTATTCCTATTACTAAACTCCTGTCTAAAATCTTCAACCATTCTTTCTGGAGCAAATAAAGGACCTTTATATTTACCATCGGAGTCTACAAAATCTAAAAGAGGATCGAAGCGACTCGCACCTTTTATATTTTTCCTATCAGGTGTTTTGTCTGGGTCTCTTACAGCTACATACTTCCCCTCTAAGCCTCGCTCCTTTACTTCTTCTCTAGTAAGAAGCCACCGCTGTTCTTTAGTACCTGACCTACCTAACGCAACAATCCCGTGTAAGAAAGCTTGTTGTGATGCAATGTTCCCTACATTTAAGAAGGTACGCATCAAATTAAAATCAGCTGTGTCCTCACCGTACTCACCCATAACAGCCCTAAGTTCTGGAGGTAGCTCTGCATCAGAAAGTTTTCTCCTGAAGGAATCAATTGGATCTGAGTTTACAATTTTTGAATTGCCAGTAGCATCTAAGTTAGATGTGCGGTCGAGTAGGAAAGATTTAAGTATTTCAGTAGGTAAGTTAGCGTTACCTGCAAGCGCTTCCTTAGCCATTTTCTCTGCCTCTTTTTGTTGTTCTTCTTTAGTTAAGCCCATCCACTCTTTACGCTCCGCCTGTAAAAGATCCTTTGCATATGTGCCTACAAATTCATCCTCAAAGTATTTAAGAGCAGCCTGTTTTTCTTTTTCATAGTTTGGGTCATTCATGATAGTATCAACCCAGCCCTCTTCAGAATGAATTCTGTAAGATCGGGTTAGATACAGACCCAGCTGATTATCAAAGTGCATCTTCAAGTCTTCATTGCCACCTAAGTATCCCATTATCTCTTTAGATAAGACATCAACTCTTTCACGCATAGCTTCAAGATGCTTAAGTAATCTTGGAGAGACTTCTTCAAGATATTCTTTAGCAGTCTTTATCTCTTCTTGTATTTGCTCACGTTGTATTTGTTCCTCTTTGTTAAATTTTGCTGTCCTTTCAGCATCAATTTTAGCATAGAGCGACTCTTTAACTTCAGAAGGAGTATCTAAATTAACAATCTTCTTCTCCGCTGCGTCATACTCTTTCTCTATCTGATCTCGTTTCTCTTGTGGAATCACTATTCCTTTAGTAGATCCTACAGCTCTAGCCATATAAGCCAAAGGAGCATAGCTACGGCTACCAAAGTCCTTCTCAATAATTTCATCGAGCACCCTCTTATACTCTGTGATCTCAGTCCCTAAATACTTTTGATAAGTTCTTCTTAGTTCAACTATCCTCCTTAGTCTTGGATCTAATCTACCTTTAAACAAAGAACTCACAAACCCAGGAGCATTGTAAGTTCCTGCTTCAAATACAGGGAGCTCAACCAGTTCAACTACTCTAGAAGAATTAATATTACTCTTAGTTGTTTTAGCAGAGGAAGCTTGTGATGGAACGAAGTCTGAGCCGACAGCTCCATCACCAGACTCTAGTACAGATGGGTCAAAGACAACAACTTCTCGCATCGAGTTAGGCAATCCCTCATAAACACCTTTAATCCCTACAGAAGATAAAAGCAGACGTGTTAAGTTTCTACTTATGTTGGCCTTACCACTTCCTACATTTGCATACTCTGGAATTCCAGCAACGTTCAACACCTCATCAGGTAGTACTGTCATACCAGCCCTTAACTCTCCATTATAATCAACAGGCTCAGCAATTCTAGTGTTGATAGCTCCTATGAAATCATTGCCTGCTCCTTGTCTGTAAGGCCAAAAAGTTTTCCCTTTTTCAGTAAGATCACTCCAATTTTTATATGGAACTTTTTTTAGTACGCCCTCAGAACCATCTTCTGGTTCTAAGTAACTTAGTTTTTGTGCGAGCTTATCTAATTTATTCTTTAGCTCTGGAGATCTTTTTCCTATCTGATAAAAATCTGTTTCGTTTTCCTCTTTAATTTTAAAATTATATAAATTACCTCTATCTTCGTAAGTACGAAGAATGCTTCTAGCTGTTCTTGTTGGCCCTTCGTTGGAAGCTAGAAAATAAATACCAGATCCGTTGATCGCAGCTATTGATGGGTATTCTGATTCCGACTCTCCTACCCTAGAGTAATTAAAGTTATCAAAGTCAGCGACCCTCTGGTATGTAAATAAATCTTTGTTAGTAAAGTTATCGGGGATCTTATTAGATTGAACCCTGCCAACAGAAGCTTGTGATGGAACGAAGTCTGTATCAGTAGACTCAAGAACACCTAACAAATCATCTTGCCTAAACTCTCCCTTCTGATTTTCATTGATAGCTCTGGTTGCAGCTACTACAAAAGAAGTTGCGTTGTTAACAGTCTCTCCTTGTGAGTTAAACTCTCGTCTGGTTGATGGGTCTTTAAGCATTCTAGATATGTACCCAGAAAAGCTATTGGGAGATTCCTTAGCTAAGGAAGCCTTTGGTGGGTCAACAAAATCTAAGTAGGCTTTTACTAATCCAATTGCAGGACGATCTGCATCAGATTCTTTTAGGTAATCATACCTATCTTTCATTGCAACATATAGGTCAGAGCCCAATAAGTTTTGATCAAGAGGTGTGAATACATTACCATACGACTGAAGGTCTGCTTCAAAGAAAGCAACTAAGATCTCTGCTGGAGAAGATACGTCAGGTAGGTTTAAATCTTTATCTAAAGTCTTACCTTTATTATTATCTATTAAGTCTTGAGCTAAATCGTTATGGTAAGATTGGCTGTTAGCCACATTAGCTAGGCTTATCCTTGCATTTTTAGATTGAGAAGTAGGTATCTGATCTTCGCTAACCTCAGCTGCTTGACCTGCAATCAAGTCTTGTGCCATCTCAATGGTAGCAAAAGGTTTTCTTACATCGAAAGGAACATAAGGATCTCTTCTCCCTCCTTTGTAGGCCCGTAACCTTTCAATAAGGTTATTCACCATAATGCTATAAGCGGGATTATCTTTCTTTAGCCTTTTGTTATAACTAAATTTACGAGTTAACCTGTTTAAGTAAGATACAAATAGACTTTTAAATGTAGGCTTTTGATTTACATAAGCATCAATGTCTGCTGCAGACTGCCCATTAACAATACGGGTAGCATCTCTAGACATCTTGTATCTCATTAAGCTAGTCAGCTCTTGTGCCGCTGTTAACTCACCACCTTCAGCTTCTCCGCTAGCTCTTTTCAAAGCATCCTCTCTAGCATTCTTAGAATACATTTGTGATATCAACTCAGCAAGCTCAACATCAGAAGTCTCATCAATTAAATCAGTGATTTCCTTCTGGGAGTGTGTTTCGTAAGACTGAACAATAGCAACCTGTGCAAAAGCAAGTGCTTCAACGTAATCTGCAACAGTCTCTTCTGACATCGCCTCTGTCTCAATTGATAGTTGGTCAGCGTCTACGTATATAATATCTTTATCCACCCACATAGCTCCCCTATTAATTGGAGGATCAACAATTTGACGGGTTTCTATGCCCCACTGTTGGGCAACGCCCATAGTTTTTTTAATAAGCTCAACTACCCTTAACTCTTCATCTCTATTAATTGTGCCAGCCTTCTCAGGATTGAGTGAAATTATTTGTTCACTTGTTGGGAACCTTTCACTTAATGTCTTCAATGTCCCAGAGGCATCCTCAACTATTGGCGAAGGGTCTAAGCCAAAAGACTCCATGACTTTAGCCATAGCTTCTTTAGGATTAGCTATCGCACTGATGTCATCAAGAGGACCAGTACCTAAACCAGAACTGATAACCTCTGCTCGTGCAGAATTAACTTTATCTTGTTTACCTGATGCAACAGCTTCAGCATGATCCTTTATTGCCTGCATTTGTCTAGGAGTCAACGTAGCCTCGAAGACCATCTCCTGAATCTCCTCTGTTTTCTCATTGGTAACTTGGCTATCAACAAGATCTACATACTCCTGATCAGTCTCATTGTTTATAGTAGGATCTTGTGGGGGCTCAACATTTTCAATCTCATCTTCAATTGTAGACTCTTGATTTTGAATTTCTCTATAGCCATTTACAGCTTCAATTTGATTAGAGTATGTCCCAATAACTTCTCCCGTTTCAATATCAACAAGTTCAAATGTATCTTTTCTCTGATCCCCTATTGTTTTACTAGAGGTTGTATCAATTCTTTTAACAAGCTTAACCTTCTTATCTCTATGTAGCAGAGCAGAGCCGTCTCTCTTCTTTCCTCTATTGTTCCAACTAGCATTTTTAACTGATGTGCCAGGTTCCTCTAAAAATTCCCACTCTTTACCATTATGCTCGATGCGTTGGATAACATCGTTCTCGTCTATTGCTTTGGTTATTTCTTCTTTAGGTACTTGTGCGAGTTCTTTTGTAGAAAAGTCTACTAAGATATCCTTTATATTATCTAAATGTTTTCTTAATTCTTGAGCTACAGGACCAGTAAAGCCTCTCTTTGAAGAAAGAAATCCTTTCTTAATCCTATCAAAAACTCCTCCCATAAAAGTAGCTACCTCTTTTGATGTAAGCCACTGTGAAGACTCTGTGGTTTGTTTAGTCTTCTCGTACTGCACGAGCATCCGTATGAACTCAGCTGCTATTGACTGCTCAGTCATTGAAGCAGGTCTTTCAGGGCTAGCTTCTTCTGGAAGAACAACATCTTCTTGGGAGATATTTAAATAAGCAGCAACAACATTCTTACGTTCTTGTACAGCCATGTCTTTGTACATGTCCTTATGCCTGTTAGTTACATAGTCTTTTAGTTCTTTCTCAGTAGGATTTTTCTTATTCTTCTTGTTATAGTCCTGCATGAACTGAACTATCTCAGCAGCATGAGTTACCTCTTCCCCCAAAATCTTATTGAATAAATCAAAGCGTTCTTCAACAGGAACTTCACCTAACTTTTTAGCTAATCCTTCTCTGTTTATTCTGATGACAGGCTGTCCTAAACCTTTAGGAGAACTACCTATATCAACGTCAGCTATGCCATCTGTCTTTGTAGTTACATCAATAGAGATACTTTTACTTTTTAAGTTGCTGTTGTTTTCTGTAGACCAACGATCTATCTCAACAGAAACTCCCTTAGTTAAAGATAGATCTCTTGGGTCAACTACAGGAGTACTTAAATTATTAGAGTCAGTATCTAGTTGGCGAACTGACGTTGATATAGGTGCAAACCCTACCCACTCCATATTCTTCTGATCTTTAATCCCTAGAATAAGTCCAGCATCAGAAATATTATAGTTAGTGTCAGCTTTAGCTAACTCAAGTAATGCAGGGTCTGTAATCTCTGGTAAGTTCTGCACACCAGAAGGACCCTCAGCTAAATCCTGATACTTAACTGCTTCCCTTAATTGAGATAAATGTTCATCCCTATCTTTTTCTGGTACCACTAACACACGAGGCTTTGGCATACTCTCAGGTTCAGTGTCTGCTTCTCCAACGGGAGTAGTTAAAATTTGATTTATATAAGAAGCCGTTAGTGGGGAGTTTGTGTTTTTGAGTTGTGTCTCAAGTTGTTCAGACACATTCCTTATAGCTTGCTCAGCATATAACTCTGGATCTGAAAAATCAGGGGACATGAAATTTTCAAGTCCTGCTGCTTGCCCTGCTATTTGAACTCCTTTTTTAGCCGCTTTGCCTCCACCACCCATGACTGACCCTAACACAAACGCATGTGAAGCGGCTAAAATTCTATCACCGAAAGTCATAGGTTCTCCTGTAGCCCAAGTTTCTACAAAGGTGTTTACAAAAGTATCTATAGCTTCCTCAAAACCTTCAGAAGCAGCTTCTTTTAATGTACCACCCACGCCCTGTGCTATGTTATTTTTCATAACATCACGTATTTCTTTCTCCATTAGCTTCTTAAAGAAGCTCTTTGCAGTGTCATCAGAAAATCCTTTTGACCCAGCACCTTTAGCTTTAATGCCTCTAAGTATTCCAGCAGCTTGTTTGAAAGGTACGTTCTCTAAAAATATTTTTTCTAAGCCACCATACCCAAAGCGTGACATTGCTAAAACTATACTACCCGTTATAGCTCCCCCAGCTAATGCTGGGAACATTGATTTAGCATGTAGTTCTTCGTGGGTAGCGTTTGGGTTTTGTGCTTTTAAAGAACTATATACTGAAGAGTACATACCAGCAGCACTTCTGTTCGCAGCAGGTACGAAGGTAGCTACATCAATACCTAGTCTGTTTGACAGTAAAGTGTTATATGATTTGATTGATTCAGTTACTGCATTTTTAACTTGCACGGAATCCATAGTTCCTTGCTTTACATAAGCATCAGCAAGGTCTTCAAAAGACATTCCTTTCCTAGCTCCTAGCCCATAACCAACAAACATCTTACTATAGTTCATCAACCCAGGTTTCATGCCAGCCTGAGATAGTTTGCTAACAGCCCCAATGCCTGCAATAGATTTTTTAACTGCTCCTCCTGCAAAAATGTCAACGAAGACAGGAGCAACCATAGTAGATATGTCATACCCCAACCCTAATTGCTCACCCCAAAGACGGTTGTACTTTTGTCGGTCGGCTTCTTCTGCAGCTTGTTTTACTAAAGCATTTGCAGAATACTCACTGCCAAAAACTGAAGCAGCAAGACCATGATACATATTAACAAAAGCACTTTCTATGGAGGCACCTATCCCATCAAATAATGTAGACTCAAAGTTAACATCTTTGTCAGCATAAAATGAATCAAACAAGTCTACTTTTGATAGAGTCTCTTCTGGACTCTTCTTATCATTCTCAGCTACATGCTCTGCCCACTTGATAGGCAAGTCATCGGGGGCTGCTTCTCGTAACAACCTATCAAGCTCATCATAGTTGTTTGTGATAAAGGCATTTCGGGCATCATATAGCTCATTAACTTGATCAATAGATAGATCAGTAGGATTACCCTCACTGTCTTTCATGTTTTTTACAGCTACGTCAAAATTATTTTTATCATAATTCAACTGAGGGTGAATTAGAATTGTACCTTTAGGAGAAATTCTGATGTTCTTATGTAACAAGTCAACATCACTAAAAAATTTAAACGTGTTAGAAGAATTAACATAAGAGATTGCTTGCTCATATATACTCCCCCTTAAATTCTTTAACCCATACTTATGCTTACTCTCATCAATAATATACTTTGATACCCAATCTAAACTTTTTGACTGCTCAATCTCATTAGCTTCTTCAAAACGCCCACGTCTCTTAAAGTCATTAACCAAAAGAGTTTTTTGAACGGGCCTATACAAAGCGTCTTGTACCAATCCATTATATTGAACTGCATCTTGTATTGTTTCTGGCTTAAGTGGTTTAACCCAACCTTTTCCACCAGTTAGCCCTGTCTCTTTGTACTTAGAACTTGATGGAATTAATTGATAATGAAGTAGTCTTTGAAGAAAAGCGTTGCCAATACTATCTGCATCTTCAGCAATAGCATCTAGCTCTATGTTCAACTGAGTTAATTGAGCTCTGTTAAATTTTAAATCCCCAACATTTGTTTTGTTTAAAGTTTCTTGAATTGTTGCAAGATCTGAATAGTCAATCAACCCATCCTTAAGGGAACGTAAAGCCTCACTCTTTAACTCTTCAATATTAGTTATTGAGTTATTGCCTAAATGAATTCTTGATCCGATGTTACCATTTTCATCCTCTACTTCAACACGGGCAAATGTGTAATCACCTCGATCAACAGCTTCAATCTTAGCACTATCAATAAGGGTTTGTCTTTGTGTTGGATTTAAATCTTCTTCAAGCTCAAGATCTAAATATCTCTGCGTAAATTCAGAGCCTAACTTCTCTTCCCTAGTGTTAAGAGAAAAAGGGTCACCAAATTCTTCCATAGCCCCTTGTTGCAGTCTACGTTCAAGGTCTATAAGGTTAGCTCCCTCCGTGAACCCTCTTTCTCTTTTGTAATTAGCCCACTCTATAACGCTAGACTTATCATCTTTATCCCTATCATTTTCCTCAGCCCAATCATCAAGCCCTAATGTAGAAGGTGATAGTAAAGGAGGGGATTCTATTTTAGGGAATGATCTTTCTTTTGTATCTTCAATAGATAAAAAATTAGTTGCTTGAGGTTGTGGCATTAAGATCTGCCTTCCCAAATTATCTATTAGAAATTTGTCTCTTTTTTCAGCATCACTTAAAAAAGGAAATTCATAATCCTCAACCCCAGCGTCTTTAAGCTGTTGATAAGTAGGAACCTTGATTGGCTTGTACTCTACTTCAGGCTGATCTTCTAAAAAAGGTTTATATAAAAAAGTTGTATCAATGCGCTCATCAAGTAACTTTTGATCTAACTTCGGAAAAGCATCCGTCCCAATTTTTGCTTCTAAATCTGCATCTGTAAATTCTTCTGGCTCTGATGCGATTAGCGTATTAAAAGGGTCCTCAAAAATATTCTCTTTATCTGCCATTACTATATTCCACTGAATGAGCCCTGCCCTTGCCTTGCCCTGTCATCGGCATTCAGAGCTTCTCGTATTGCTTGCTTCAATTTAAGTTGTGCTTCTGCGAATGCCTTCTCATTTTTAATTGGAGTAAGCTCTAGTGATGGAATGATTTGCTTAGCTTGTTCAATTAAACTATTCAAATCATCAAATTCTCTAGCTGTTAATGTAGTGGCAGCTTTCCAAATTTGTGTTAGTCCTTGTTTGTCTCCAGCTCCAATCATACCAATGCCTTGTTCATTGACTGCTTCCGCTATTGCTATATACTTATCTAAGTCATACTGTCCTTGTTGTAGCTTTTGTTTATATCTATTAATATATTTTTTTAGCCCTTTCACATTTCCTCTATCGGCTAATTTCTTAAGAATTTTTTCTTCTTCATCTAACATAGTCTGCTGAGACATTTGCTTAGTCCATTGCTGACTGCGCAGTGAATCAAAGGCAGATTTAAAGAAAGCATCATACTTCTTGTTGCCTGCCAAAGCAGGGATCTGCATCTGTAATGTAGACAAACTCTGAAACTTTTGCCCAATAGGCATATCTTGATCAGACATAATAGAACTAATCTCAGGAGCAATCTCTTCCATGATAGCATCTGAGGCTACATCTAACTCAGCTTTCTTTTGCATGTTATCAAGAGACAACTGCCTATCAATAATTGGATCAATCTCAGACTCCATTTGATTCATCAACCTATTCTGCTCTCCTGACTTAAGTCCAGACAAAGAAATGTCCTGAAACATTTGTTGCCGTTGAAGTGCTAAGTCATCAGTTACTCCAAATCTAATATTATTTACAGCTTGTTGAGCTTGATTCTTAGCCCTATTCCAAGCAGGTACAGATGATGCTGATAAAGGTTTAGAGTAAGCTGCTTGCCCAGCCAAATATTTTGCTTTTGAAGCAACACTTGGGAACCCATCCTTTACGGCATCCCTTGAAATTTTATTCCAAGCTTGTTCGTCGTCGATAGCCATTATTTAATTACGTACTCTTTTTCCAGGTTTTAAATTAAGGGGAGGATATGTTGGCTCTGTTGGCTCTGTTGGCTCTGTTGGCTCTGTTGGCTCTGTTGGCTCTGTTGGCTTGCTTCCTCTTCTTCTTCTTCTTTCCTCTCCTTTTCTTCCTCTTCTTCCCTCTCCTTTTCTCCCTCCTCTTTTCTTGTTTCTTTTGTTTTTCTTTCTCTGGTCCTTAATCTTTTTCAAAATATCTTTTTTACCTTCTTGGTCAGGGAAAGCACGGTTTCTAGAAAAAGCAATATCAGCAGGGTCACTACCTGTTTCTGAACGAACAACCCCTTGTATCCAATCCATACCTTTAGCACTATCGTCTTTATACTTAACTGACTTGTCAAATTTATCAATAAACTTCATCACTTGAGAGCTATTTAATCCTTTTGAAGGAGCTTCATTTAACAAAGCAGCCAACGCTCTTGCATTCTCTGGCTTAGACCACCAACCAGCACCTTTTTCTTCTATCTTAGCTGCAAAGTTCCTGTGCTCTTCGGCTCTTGGGTTTTTACGCATTGTATCCCCTGCTTCAACTTGCATACGGTTACGAGCTTCTTGAGAAAGATTTGGAAAGTTCTTATTTAAATTTTGATTAAAAAGGGCAGCTGAATCTTTGTCATAGGTTCCAAAGTTAGGGAGCACATCACGCACTCCTTCTTGTGGAATTATTTCAGCACCACTTAAACTACCATATGTACCAAACTCTGGGACATATTTAGCTTCAGGATCACCTTTAGCCATAGGTGTAAAGTACTTACGCCCTTCAGCAGTATCCATAAATTGTTTAGGTAAATTTTTATTTACTCTTGTATCTCCCTCCACATCTGCATATTGAGGAGTTTTTTTCCTGTCCTCAAGTACAGCAGGGGACATTTTAACAAAGTCGTTGGGGTTTTTCCTTAAAAACTGATCAGCTTCAGCCGTTGTTTTAGCACCAACAACTTCTTCAAGACGGGGATTTCCTCTAGAATCTTTGGGAGCATTAGGGTCAATGCCTGATACATAGTTAGATCTGGGAGGAATAGAAGAGTCTTCTAGCATCTGTCGGCTAGCACCATCAACGGGACTGCCCCCAGAGCCACTACTACCCCCCATACTAGGGGTCATTTGTTTATCTTCTTCTCTTTTTTTATTTAAACGCTTAAGTGTTCGACGTAAAGATGATCTAGCCATAGGTAAATTTAAGCCTAATTAATAAAATTTCAACAAGTCAAGTTGGGGAGTGAAAAGTTCTTAACATGTGTTGAAGTAATTGTTTCTGTTTAACGGAAACAATTGCATCAAAGAGTTAAAGAAAGTTTTATAGTGGGTCAACCGTCAGTACGGTCGTCATATTTCTGATTGATCTCCTTTGTCTCTTTGCAGCAGGCGAGCCCTCCTCAATTGGTTCAACAGCAACAAGTCCGTGGCGTTGCCTAGCTAAATCTAAGCATAAAAAAGCTGCGTCAGCCAAGTCAGGAGACTTACCAAACCTAGATTTATACTCTGGTTTAGACTCAATCTTCATTCTTAATGTAGACCCTTTAACCATGTCGTAGTTCCTATTTGTTATTTCTTGAGCTAAATCATTCTTTATTCCAAATAACTGTTTTGTCCTAATAAGTTCCTTGCCAACAAACCAAAGCTCGCTAACCCTATTGACATACAGCTCTTGCCCAATCATTTTGCTATTAGCAGAAACCCTTCTGTCTGATGCCTTACCTCCAAATGAAACCCGAAGAATCTGATCTGACCACTCCCCAGCAAGCACATCACAAAAAGGTGCTCCAGCACCCGTTGCGTCAACTGCTACGTTTTCTGGCAAAACACCTTTCTTTATGCATAGCTCTTTTATTTGGCGAACGATCTGATAAGTCCGAGGCACAGCTTTGTTGGTGGCATCGTCATTAAGGTGGTGTGGCTCGTCCAGACTAACACAGAATTGACCTGTGTGGTTGTACCCAACAAACCCAGTATACAGAATAGTTCTATCACCCCCATTAGTAAACGCAGGGTCTAATCCTGCAATAGGAGTAGGTTTGCCCTGCCACTCTGTTGAAGACATGCTACCAGATCTTGTTAACTCTGCTTCAGAATAAATGCCCTCTGTTTCATCTGAATCAAAAAAGATAGCTCGCACCATTCGCATGTACCCTCTAGACTCTGGACCCAGTAAAGCCTTGTCTTCATTTAATTTTTCAAGTGTTGGTAGCCAGGGGTATATGTCTTCTCCCGCAACAATGTTTGGGCTACGCTCTCCATCAAACCTGACATACTTACCACCCCATTTAGTCTTCCATTGATCATCAATACTAGGGTCTACAGAGTCCCATCCATGTTTTGGCTCACTCCATATACCAAAAGCATCAAACCTAGATGAAGGGTTACTCATTCCAATAAGCTGGAAATAAGGGTTTTTTGATAGGTTTGATAGGCCAGCTTGCAATATTGCCTCACTCAATTCAGCTAGCTCATCACCAATTAAAATTACTCTTTTCTGTTTTATACCAATAAACTTACCTACAGCTTCACGGGTTTTACTACGCTCTGCTGCAATGAGTG
>Ga0181406_1000224_pt1 | contig 22233 bp, 39 predicted proteins | sample 29SPOviralmetaG_FD_130135 | JGI IMG/M metagenome (GOLD analysis project Ga0181406, IMG submission 130135) | Marine viral communities from the oligotrophic San Pedro Time Series (SPOT) site, San Pedro Channel, CA, USA - 29 SPOT_SRF_2011-12-20 | ecosystem: Environmental > Aquatic > Marine > Strait... | reverse complement strand
TCTGAAACATTCGTTACTTGATTCTTAATTCTAAATTGTCTTTCAGCGTAGTTAAGAATTGCTTCTTCCCACACCTCAGGGATAAATACAGCAGCAGTTGTGGTTGTTACTTCAGCCATTTTACTTTATCCTTTATTTTTTTCTTCTCATGATATCAGCAAAGTTCTTTTTCCGATCTGCAGGTGATAAGTCTTTCCAACTTAAAACCTTGCCACCAGAAACGCCACCTCCACTATTATCAGTCTGAGGAACTTTATTATTAAATTCTGTTTTCATTTGTTCCAGAGTATCGGAATCTAAGGCAGACATTTTCTCCCTTAAATTCTCTGGAAAACTTTCGAGCAATCTTTCTTTCCTTGATTGTTCAATCGCTTGAAACTTTTTAGCATCAGCTTGGAACTTATCTCTTTCAGATTTTGTTTCTTCGTAGAGATTTCTCCAATCTTCTTTCTCTTCTGCTTCAGCAACTTCTTTTTCCTTGAGTTCGCCTCTTAGCGTCATCAATTCATTTTCAAGGCTTTTCTTTGCATCGTTAAGCTCTCTAAAACGCTTTCCTGGAACACTATAATCTTCAGCTTTTTCGGTGCTGCTAACGGAATCTGTTTTTACGTCTTGATTAACGACTGGCTCTTCTTTTACGTCTTGAGCTTTGACTTCTTGTTCTGACATTTGTATCCTCTTTAGTGAGTTATATGTTTATTGTAAATCGGCCACTTGCGCGACTGAAATTTGTTTTTAATTCTTTACCAATTACTTCTTGTATTGTTTTTTTAATATGCTTCACTACTTTAGGTTGAAAAAGGTTGTATCCTTTTTTCTCCCATCCTCGAGCAACATTAGCAGCTTCTTTACTTGTAAAGCCAACTGCCACAATATTTTTTCTTACTTCTTTTCTTCTCATGTAGCTTTCTAAAGTTGATCCACTTAAAGTTAAATCAATAAAGCTAGTATTGTTTGAAAATTTACTTGCTTGTTTTTTGAACTCTGCATAGCTTGAAGAATACTTCTTACCCCTTACGAGGCCTGGCTTTTTTCTTGCCATTTCTCTTATAGTGTTAGCAGCATCATCTGCTATATCATTAAAAGTTTTTAATTTAATATCGGTGATTTTATTAATAGGATTTACTCTTGACATTACAAACTTGTCCTTTGCGTAAGGTTTCTTTTTTCAAATACCTTTTCAATTTTATTTTGTTTATACATTCCTTTTTGTGTGAACCTCCTGAACTGGTGCCTACAATTAAAGTGCCCACCATTTTCAAATGTACCTGGAAATCTATTTTCTATTTGAGATAATGTCATTGGTCCAGCTGCTAATATTTGCATACACGTATTAGAAGTTCTAGTATCAATCGGTCCATTAAATACATACAATAAATCAGCAGGTGCGTTTTTTGCCATTTGCTTTATTACGCTTCTATTAAACTTTTGAAGCGAATCAGTATAAAGTGATTCAGCTTGAAATTTAGATAAAACACCGAACTGCCCTTTAGTTAATTGATCTACAAACGCTTCTCTTGGTAGTCCGTTAATTACTGATTCAGTGAACAGACTTTTCATATGTACATAAGTATCATTAAATTTTGAACGATATATATTTAAATCACTTTGAACTAAAGACCTCAATATTGTTTCATCTACGTCAGCAAAGCCATCCATATTTCTTAACGCATCTAAATATGAGTTAGCTACGTTTTCAAGTTCTGTATTAAAACCGAGTTGGTTCTCAAATAAATCTTTAAAGTCAATATTTCCGATAGCAACTAATATATCATTTGTATTTACACCAGATGCAATAGAACTGCTGTACAAAGACGCTATCCTATTTAAGGCTTCTTCATATTTATTTGCAAATCTTTCTGAACTATAAGCCATTAACTGCCTAATATCTCTCTAAGTGATGGTGCTGGTGTTTCAGCTTCAGGTTGCATTTCTGCTACCATCTCATTAATTTCTTCTTCAGTCATATCTGGATTATATTTTCTTAACCAATCTTTTGGCTTAGATAGATCATTGCCCCATTCCCAAGTCCATTGATCTCGTTCTTCTTTAGCTGTCAATGGGAATCTAGGTTCTGAGAAATCAACACTAAATTCATCTGGTATATTAATACCATGTACTTCTAATATTCTTCTATCGGTTTTAAATCTTTTATTCTCTGCGTCACGCCAAATCATTTGGTAATCACCCATAACTGCTTCAGTTAAATCTATTTCCGCCATTTTAAGTGCCTCACCACTTACGAATGATTCCCTGCCAACAGACCACTTTACTTTTAAATTATTATTATAAGCTACTGAATCAACATAAAAACGAATAGAGTCTATATATTGTGATAAGTTTCCACCTGGTGAAACAAAGTTGAATGAAGCCCCTTCTGGAAGAATCATAGGTTTATCAACACCTAAAGCAACTTGATTCATTTGATCTACACCAGATATTACTGGTTGGCCAAGAGCTTGTAATCGCATAGCCAAACCAAGCTCTGTCATTAATAAATTAATCATCAAATTTGCATTAACAATATCAGTTGCACCATTACGCATAAAGTCTGTTGTATATGGGTGTCTATGGCAAACAGTAAAAGGCAAAACCCCATATGGGTTTACATTTTCTTCATTAACTGATTCAATATTTCCGTTTTGATCTACTAAAAAATGTTCTGTTTCTGACCAGTAAGCATATATGACTTTATCATTTCTTGTTTGTCCGTGATTATAAATTGGGTATAAATAACCAAAAGGTGTTCTGCTTCTAGGTTCAAACAATGGCTCAAACTCTATTATTTGGTCATATTCAATCTTTTTTGTTTCTTCATTGTATCTGCTTTTAATTAAATGCGAACCTAATAAATATGTAAGCCTTTCAGCAGTAAGCATTGATTGGTCAAGGTTAGTAACATTTTCTAGATATGCTTCGTTGCTTCTACTTGGGGTATTTTTATAAGCAATAGCTCTAGCATTAATTAATTTAGATGTAATGTTTTGTACGATAAGTGGCACTTCTAAACTCTTTATTGGAAAATACTTTGTTAAATCATTCTCCATTTGATGAGCCATACCTTCATAATAAGATAAGAATCTGTAGCGATCCTCAATGTTTTCATGAGTTATATCAGACAAGAATTCTTTTAATTTACTTCTTACTAAATCTTTATTATCTACTATCATAGTTCTTTCACCATTGAATTGAAGTTGCTATTCGTTGAACTATTGGCCATTTGTATTCGATCAAATAAGTTGCTGCATCAAGACTATGCGTTAAATCTATATTGCTTTTGTCGATGCCACCATTGCGATCTCTCTGAACTTGCTCTAAATCTTTTATTAAATATTTACACTTTGGGTCAACAGTCATTCTTACTTGACCATTCGCATCCTTTAATTTTCTATTGAGGGCATTTAATCTATCCCTGTGGGAAGGGTGGTTCTTTTTTGCATAAACAACATAACCATTGTCTTTGATAATTTGATGGTCTGAACGATGGCTCGTTGTACTTCTAGCACTCCCTGCTGGGTCTGGATATATTTCTTTGACTCCTGCCCACTTCTCTTTCATTTCTCTACATATCATTTCAGTGTTAGAATTTTGCTGTCTTATTTCATCGTAATAATGTATAGTCCCGTCACCATACACACATGCCAATACAGCACTCATATAATCAACATTAAAATCAATACCAATTACTTTGTATGTGCTTAACTCATCAGCAACTTTTACGTTATCTTCTCTATCAAAAGCCCATGCTGCTCTATTAGCAGCTGTTTCAAAACTGGCCATAAACTCTTGACGATATGCTTTCTCATCAAGATTTGATTTAGCTAGTTCTAATTCTTCTTCACTTACAAAACCACCATCAACAGTTTTATACTGCCAAGATTTCCAATCTTTATCCTTACCTTGCCCCCTTATAAAGTAGTCATAGAAGTTATTATTACTAAATCCATCAGGAGTGCCAATCAACAGGGCTTTTCCTTGCGTGGTTGTAAGCATCGGATAGATAACTTCTTCAAACACCCCTGGCTTTTGATAAGCATATTCATCTAAAACACACCTGCTCAATTCTGCACCTCTAAGGCTGTCGCTTGAATCTGAACCCTTAATCGCAATCGTAACACCTGACTGAGTACAACTGAGCTCTGTTTCGTTTATCTTCCAGCCCCTTTTCCTCATAATTTGCTTTAGTGTTGGCCAAACTGTTATCTTGCCTTGCCTGTAAGTTGGTGATATGTACCAGCGATTCTCGCCCTGCAACATTTGCCCTTTCAGAAGAAACGCTAGTCCCAGGACTGACTTTCCGAACCTTCGCCCTGCCGTAATTACTTTGAACCTGGCTGGGTGACTTAGTATCTCTTTTCTTTCTTTTGTTAGGTAAATGTCCATTCATTTATATTTATCTTTTTATTTATATTTATATATAACCCTTTAAAAAGAGTTTATAAACCCTTTACTTTTCATCAAGTATATCATCACCAAACTCTAAAACTCTAAGTGGTTTAAATTCTTCAGTAACAATATGCTCTTTACTTTTTCCCTCGGTTCTATCTAACACTTCTTTTATGGCACCTAAATCGCCACGCATTCCCATTTGAATTAGCTTTGATAAGAGCCTTTCTTTCTGACTTCTATCTTCAATTTCAGTATCTAATAATTCATTAAGAATATCTTTTGCAGCATTACGCCTGCCGTTTGGGTTACCTGATTGCCCTTTTTTCCATTGGGTTTGAGGGTTTCCGCTTTTACCTTTTTCAAATGGCATTGTTCCTGAATCGTTCCTGTTTATCCGTTTTCTATAATGCCAATTACAACTGGCTTATCGATTATATCCATTAATTGCTTGACTTTATCATTATCAATTTCATACACATCAAATTCAATACGCCAATTGTGAGTCATTTTAAGGTTTTTAATTCCCACCAATTCACAATTTAGAGCAACCTTTTTATCTTCTTTTACGTTTTTTTGCATCTAGAGGGCACTTTTGCATGTAAACAATTCTATTTTCTGGAGTAGCAAACCCACATCGTAAAAGTTTTTCTTTATCGTATCCACAAAAAGCGCACATTCTTTTTTTAATTGGGCAAGTATCAAACAACTACTTTTTCTTTTTCTTCTTACCCATTTTCTTTTTCTTTGGGCGACCTATTTTTGATCCGTATGTTCCTTTTCCTTTTGGCATTATCTTTTCCTTTTCATTGCTTTTTTTCTAATATCAGTATCGTGTTTCCTTGATCCTCCAATAAAAGAATTTACTCTAGCCATACTCCAAGCTGCCATTGAAACTCCAGGCCTTGAACCTGAACTCAAATAAGCACCTTGCCCTCTACGATAAACAGCAACTAAATCTGAATATGTAAAATTCTTAGATTTTTTTGATTTTTCTCTAAGTGTTTTTACAGTTGCTTTATTTAGTGGTTTTCTTTTTACTGCCAAGTTTTATTCTTTTATCTAATAAACTTTTAGGAACTTTTTTTCCTGCTTTATATAAAGTGCTTATTTTTCTTAAAACACTTTCTAAATCTTTTCTTTTCTTACCTCTTACCCCACTTAAATAACTTTTGGGTATCTTACTTTTCTTTTTTGGCACGTTCTCGCTTCCATATCGAATTAGCCCAAGACCTTCCCGCGTCGCCACCCCATAATTCCCAAGCAACTTTTCCCCTCGAGGGATAACCCTTTTCACCTCTTCTAAAACCAGTTGCTTTTTTATCAACTTCGTGCCTTGCAAAAAAACTTACCATTCTTTTAATAGTATCAAGGCTAACCGACCTGCCTCCAGCAAGTTGTCCAGCTCTAGCAACTCCTACTGCAGTTCCACCTTTTCTGCTTTTAGGCAAACTTCTACGCATTTCTAAAGAACGCTTGGCTGCTGATTGTACAGATTTAGGTGGATTAAATGATGGCAATTATTTATCTTTTTTCTTTGATTTACTTTTAATAGACTTGCCGGACTCATCACAAACTACGCAACCATCTTTTTTATAATTTGCAATTTGTTCTTTACTGGGGTTCACTTTGCCAAAAACAGAGCCATCTTTTCTTTTTAAATATATCATTATTTCTCCTGTTGAATCTTTTCTCTACTTTGCTTACCAACCATTATCACTTGCTTCTTGTTCCATTTGCTTTTCCCAAATATCTCCACCAAACTTGATGGCTGGTTTTCCAATCAAGTATTTTGTTTTCTCACTTTTGCATTTTTCGCACTTCATAACTTTAGGTTTTTCATTAACTAAATAAAAAACCTCTTGGATGTGATCACATCTGAGGCATTTTACATCATGCAAAGGCATTATTTTTTCTGTCTTTCGTGCTTATTTTCATTATTTAATCACGAGTAAGGCATAAATGCCCCTCTATATATAAGGAGGAATAGTAACTTTTGCGTCTACAGAATCTTCTAAAACCTTATCACCACGTGATTTACAGCGATTCCAGGCTTGTCTAAGCGTTCCTTCTTTTTTAGAAAGGATTTTTGCTATCTCTTTAAAGCTATTTTTTCGTATTTGATAAAAAAAATACACTTTTCGCTCTAGGTCTGTCATATAATATGAAAGTGAAAACCCTAGATTTAAAAATTTTAGATTATTTATAGCCTGGTCAACTTCTTCATTTATTATATCTTCTTTGGTTTTATCAGGCTTTCCGCACAATGGGCAAGGTAAATGGCTTGGGTCTTGCATATGTTTAAACTTTCTTTTGTTTTTTCCTTTTCTCTCTTAATTTTTTTCCAATCAACACCTTTCCTCGGAAAAGGCTTTTTAATGTATTTCCTTTTTGGCATTAAAACAAAGTCTCTTGTTTATCTCTAATTTTTTTCCAATATATTTTTGCATCATTTCTTCCGTCTGGTTTTACAATATGCCTGACTATATCATTCCCCCAATATTCAATCAATTTAAACACAGCGTCTTTTTCTTTTTCCCCTTCGTTATAGTTATACGTGTTGTACAAACCTCCTTTATTTGAACCATTTTTGGGGCAACTAAATGCATACAAAGAAGTCCTAGCAGTATCAACACCCTTTTGAATAAACTGCATTACAATATCTCTATCTGACTTGAAAGCTATCTCTTTGTATTTTATATTATATTTTTTTGCTAAATCCGCATTGATATTCACACATGTATCCATATAAGAATTCAATACGAATGACCTTTTAGCAGACCATGCAAATTGCTGGTATTCTAAAGAAAAAATGCCATAGTTTGTATCAAAAAATTGTTTTTCGGTTTTTTCTAAAACAAATATATCATCTTTAACCATTTTTGTATCTTCACGATGATAAAAATTTTTTATATCATCATCAATATTCCAATAGTTAGAAACATTATGATATATCGCCCAATCTAGCTGTACATTTCGGGCATAAGCTAACCCCATATCATTTTTTTTAAGGGTTACCAAATTATCTTTATCATGGTATTCTAAATAATTATCGTAATCTTGTGGCTCAACAAATACTTTATAATCTAAATTGTTTTCTTTTATTTGATTAAATAAGTAATTATCTTCTGCTCTATTTTTACTAGCAACAAGTATTATATTCATTACAAAACCTCCAATTTGTTTTTATTTATAATTAAAATATGTTTATAACAGCCTATGTTTTGTTCAATCGTGATTAAATCTTTTTTTATTTTGGTAACTACATAACATGGTTCATTTTTAAGCATGACACCCACTATCTTTGGTATCACGAAACTCCCTATTTTTAATTTTTTATTTAATACCTGCAAACTCTTGGGCAACTCTGCGTTGATTTAGTTGGTGCCTTTTAAGCTCTTCGCTTGGGCTTCCACATTTCCACATATTCTCACGATAATACATTACGAAAGATAATCTTACAGCGTCTTTAGTTTTCTTTATTATTTCAGTATTTCCATGGTGTTGGTGTACGTCTGCTAATAAAAGGTCGTTGGTTCTTAAATCAACTGCTATACGATACCTCGGCAATACAAATAAAGCTGGTTCAATATCTTTACAGTATGCAATTAAATTACCAAACCCCTGAGCATAATCACCTGCGTCAGTATGAACTGCAGTTCTATAATCTTTATTTATAGTAATGGTTGTAAATGCTGTATCTTTTATTCTAAAATTAGGGTGTGTTGCTTTTGCCATTCCTTTTTGCTTTTTGTATCTTTCAGGTATTAGTTCTCTAAACGCTTTATCTACAAACTCAATAAGGGGAATTGCTTGTTCAAACTTTTCTAAATTATTTTTATTGAAAGCTGTTGTCCTGCAAAAATCGTAATGTGCTGACCTGTCAAAATAACCAGCAATACCACTATTTACTTCTAGCTTTTCATATGTTCCGGGAATAAATGTTTCGGTGACTTTAGAAACAGTGCCGTCTTTTAACATTCTTTTTTTTCTTTCCCCACCACTAGCAGCACCTCGGTTTGACGAAGGGGTTGCTGCTTTTTCCATAGATTTATAAGCATCGTATAATATTTTTTCAGGGATATAATTTTTTCTAAAAAACAATAAAGGTCTATTGTCTGCAGTAAATACGTCACAATCATAATCAATCACTTGGTCATAATGGCTAGAATCAATAAATTTACCCTCAAGGTCTTTAGTTTCTTTTTCTGTTAAATGGTATTCAGCTGTTAATTTTTTCAAACTCATCCTCAACTAAGCGAAATAATAAATCAGGATAAACTTCATAATCTGTTTTTCTTAATATGTCTTCCATCATTATTATCATTTCTTTTTTTCTTTTATCAGCAAAAGCTAATAATAAATATTCAATTTCAGTTTCTTCAATAACACTTTCATTTTCATCAGGTGTTAAATCAAAAAGTGCTTCCTGCTCACCCATTAAAAAGGCAAGTCATCATTTTTTTGAGGGGCGTCATATTGCGGATCATTGGTTTCATTAAAATCTTTTTCAGGTTTCCATTGATCTTCATACACATAATGCGTCACACCCTTTTCTGAGGGTTCTTTCCTTCTTGCAATAATTAAATTTGCCCAATCACTTCCACTTTTAAATTTTAATTCTTCAAGTTCTTTAATCAAATCATCAATTTTAGTTGAAACTTTCAAAAGTTTTCCGCCATTATCAAATACTTTTTCTTTAATTATAAATCCATTTATATAATTTTTTTCCATTATTTACTCCTTATTTGTTTTAAGTGTAGGTCTCTACCTTCAAAGTCCTTTTGCCCTTCAAAGTGTTTAGCCATATTCCTATGGTAATCATCTAAACTCATTTCGTTATTGTTTACTTTACCCCAATAATGCAAAACAGTTTTTAAAAACTTTCTCCATTGGGACTTTTCCCCTGAAACTGATTGCAAAGTTTTTAGTTCGCCCATATTTTTTTGATTTTGTAGCTCTAGTCTAGCGTTGTCTAAGTGTCGCTTTAACATTCCGAGGTTAGGCAATGACTTTGGGTAAATTTCTAACATAAATGATTTTAATGCTTTTTTGTAAACAACTTTATCGTATTTAATAAAAAGCGTTTTTAAGTTTTTTGCATATTGCATATTCGCTGGCATATTAAAAGTCAAGAATAAATCCTTTACTCTATTTTCTGCCTCGTCATTTGAACATACCACTATAATCCTCCTTGCTGTTTTTTCTAAAATTATCATTCCTTAGCCAATTGCGAAATGCTGATTTGTAATTTACATACTTTTTCCCCTTAGAATCAAGGTAATCTTTCCAGTGTTCAAATTCTTTTTGAACATCCCTGCTTTCAAATTTTTTTTGCAAACCTGGCAGTTCTTTTTCTATATCTTTTAGTTGGTCTTGTTTTTTACTTTTATTTTTAGGGGTTTTTAAAGGGTTTATAAGCCCCTTATAGAGTTCATATTTACTTAATATTTTAATAACTGATGCATGTGGCCTTATGGTTTCATTGAGTTCACCATATTGATATTCAATAAATTTTGGCACAAACCATTTATCCCTTTTAAAAGGAACTATTTTTTTATGAAAAGTATTTAATATTTTTTCTTCACTTAGTTGAAAATTTAATTGAAAAGAAGCCCTGTCAACATCTACATCCCAGATACCAGCATGGTCACAGTCAGTTAATAAGTATATCCAAAATAATTTCATATCAGGCTCAAGTTCTCGTATCCATTTTTTTCTAAATAAATTAGTATCTATGAATCTTTTAGCCATTACCACCCACTTTTTCTGCTAATGTATGAGCATATTTTACAGGAAGTAAATAACCTCTAGAGTCTGGTGTAGTCACAACTTTGAATTCACTTTTTTTAAGAACCCTTTGCAAACACCTTTTACCGAAAACCCAATATGTATCTTCATCGCCAATTAAAAATAACCAAGTATTGTCATTATTATATATTCCACTTTTATACCATTCACCATTTTTGGCTTTTGTTTCTACCTCAATAAATAGATTACCAGTTTGGCGGAACTTCATATCGTGTTTAATTTCAACACCAGCAGTATTTTCCCCAACGCTGTATTGGTATTTTTTTGATGTATAGTTTGTGAAGCTAATACCCTGTTTATTCATATCAAGTAAGATGTAATCTTGAAACTGCCTACCTATTTCAAGAGTTTCGCTATAATTCATTTTTTATTTCCTCCAACATTTTTTTTAATAATTGATAACTTTCATCAGTTGCAATATCTTTCTTTTTTACTAAAGACTGATTGTGTAGTTTATTCACTTTGTCGGTTTCTTTTTTGCTAAACTTTTCTTCCCATAAATCTACATGTTCCATAGGAAAACTGCCGACATGTATATGGCAACTATAACAAAGTGCCATAGCATTAGCTGGTTCTATTCTAGTAGCCCAAGACCTGCGTCCGTAAAAATGGGAGCAATGTAATCCTCTACTTTTTTCGACATACTTCGATTTGCATCTTTGGCATGTCCATTTATCTCTATAACGGATAAAATCAGAAAACACTGCATCCCACTTAGTACGTTTTATCGCCATTTAACCAACATTTTTATAATTGATCCTAGGTTTTTAAAAATTAGTTTTATCTTAGTGCCAACCTCAATATCACTTTTTTTAATAGCCTTTTTTGGCGAATCTTTTTCTGGTTTACGCATATAAAATGGATGCGGCATTATTCTTTGTTATTTCTTTTTTCATATCTATCGCTGTCGGCAGCAAATTCATCAGCTTCAATCTCTGAATATACTTCACCATATGCAGATATAATTTGCAAGGTAAGTCTGTCCTTTAATCTTTTTTCAGCCATTGCAAAAGGGTATGGTACATAACAATTTTTATGATTAGCCTCTCCGTGCGTCCAGACCACTTTTGAGTTACCATCTTCATCTGATATATTAGCAGTACCAAACATAACGATAGCATCAGGCTCATTTTTGATATATTCTGGTTTGCTAAATTGAATATTCTCTTTATCGGCTATAACCATACAACCCTTATGAGATATTATCCATTTTTCTGATTGTTTGTGCTTCCAAAAGTGGTGGCCTTCTAAACCATATCTTTCAGCTAAAAATTTATTCCATTCTATATTATCCATTTTTCCTCCTATTAAGTTGCTCTACAACTTTTTGTTTTATTATTATTTTTTCTTTACCAAAAAATATTTTAGCATTTATAATTCTCGGATTGTTTTCAGAAAAAATGTTAAAATTTTCTTCAACTTGTTTCATCAGTTCTATGTAATCAAATGCCTCTATTCTTTTCCTGTAAAGAGTTTCGCTAAACTCATAAACAAAATCAACCTGATATAGTTTATCCGATGACACGAACTTTGCCTCCAAGTTCATCAATTATTTTTTCAAGCCTTGCAGCAATTACTAAAAAACGTTCCATTGACATTTCTTCAGGCCTTTCTATTTTTAAAGTCATTGATCCGTCAGGTTCTTTTTTAAAATACATATATCCTCCATAATGTAATAGTTGGGCTGCATACTGAGTTAGGAGGACATACCAAGGGATAGAGAGGTAAGTAGCACACAGCCCAAATTGTTTTTTTATAGTCCTCCAACATATTTTAATTTACATCTAAAGTTTTAGTATCAAAAACTTTTTCTAATGTTTTGCCCATTTGTTTTTCTACTAAAAGATTATTGTACTTTTCCATCGCTATAAAACAACTATCTTTCCAGAACTGTCTATCTTGTTTAAGCAATGAAATCTTGCCTAGAATAAAGGCTACCGAACTAACGATAGCCATTCCTATTAATAAATCTAATCCGTTCATTATTTAATCTCCTTATGTTAAATTTTCAGATGCGTATTGCAAATTCAATAATTCACACTCTGCATCTTCACGATTTTCAAACCACGCACCCTTAACTTCGTATTTGTCAAGTTCAAATCCATTCCTATGAAAATAATTTCCTAAATAGAAATATACGATTTGCCATCCTTTTTTTTTGTTTTTTTGTCTTTCTATAATTCCAAATGATTTGCTCATTATTTGTCCTCCTTAACAAGTTTCAAAAAGTACATCATTCAAGTGGTGTACATCTAGTTTGATTGAATTTAATTTTACCCCATCAGGAGTTTCGTAAACACCCCTGTTTGAAATAAAAGTAAAAAATGTTTGATAGTCAGCTGAAATCCTAGCCACTTCATACCAATCAACTAAACTGTTAATATGTAGAGCCACGTTATAGGTTTCGTAGTTTTTATATCCGTTGTACATTATTTGTCCTCCTATTTATATTTTTTCGTAATTATGAGTTCTACTGTTATCTTGTTTGAAAAACCATCTTATCTTATCAAGGCTTAATGTCTCAGCGTGAGCAACATAAAACCCGATTACTTCTTCATTGGTTAATTCCCAGTGTAACAATAATTTATCGAATATGCTTTCAAATTCCGCAATATCTGAATTTGTAATATTTTTTTTAGTTATTTTCATTTGTCCTCCTAAAGACTTATTAATTGTTGACTCAATTTAAACTTAAAAATGAATAAACAAATAGTTTTTTTTAAAAAAAGTGAAAAAAGTGAAAAAACATTAAATTTATCTATAATACATACTTTAAACTCTTTATTTTTTTCTAAGAGGGTTTTATACTAAAAAATAATAATACGAGCTTTAAGGGTGAAATATGGGCTAAAAATATAAGTTTTGCCCCCTTTGAAGTAATCGCCAGGGGCAGGAGGAGAGAGGAGGAGAGAAATCTATAATTGTTCTATCAGATTCAGCGTGATGCTTGTTGCTCCTTGTGCCACTTCCTCAAAAGCAAAAGTATCTTGATCAAACCGAACTTTGATGCCAGTCGTGCCAAAATTATCTTCACTAAAAAAGAAAAAGTTTTTTCTTCCGTCTGCATAATCTATTAATGCCTGTAATTTTCCCTGGTCTGTACTATTTAAAAAAGAATAAGTCATACCCCACTTTCTTCTTTTTCCAAATCTTTCAAGTGTATAAACTTCTCCACCGATAGCTTGATTTTTAACGATACCTTCATAGCTTGTACCATATTGAACTCCAATATTTGGATTTCTGTCTGGTGTAAATGTCCCTTTTGAACCTCCGTCACTCGCATCATCAAAAGCTGCTGTAGAAATTGCCATTAACTAACCTCCGTAAATTGTGCTGATATTTTATTTAAAGACCTTGATATTGATGTTATCATAAAAAATGCTCCGCTGAAACTTTTATTAAATGCAGTTGCTGGTATCATAGAAGAAAATGTGCATATATCACCAATCTCCATATTAAATTTTGCAGGATTTACAACTTCTGCAGAAATAATAACTCTTGGAGATGAACGCAAATTACCATAGTAATCAATAAATCCAGCATTAGGTGTCGATGGCGTAAGGTCTGATCCTATTCCCCCAGAAAGCATATCAAGGTTTACTGTAACAACTTGTGCACTTGCTATATTGTAATTTCCTCTAATTGTTGATTCAGAAGCTGTTTGTTGGTTTCTGTACAACCTTCTTTTTGCTGGGTGTGGATCATAATTCACTAATATGTCTGTAATAATATTTGAAATTGGTGTATGAGAATATTGTATATTCACTAAATCGTTTTTATCTAAATTATGATTTGCTGAGCTGTAACTATTTTTTACATGGATATAACGTACATCACCATCAGCCTCAAACACACTTATGAACCCACCCTCAAACTGCATTTTATCTAAAATCTTTTTTGCTGGTAATGGTTCTAGTTGGTTGTATCTTATAGTCCAAGAGCTTCTGTCTGTATCCAAATCACTAAAGCCAGTTGGATCTGCTGAACCAGCACCATCTGTATCTACTCCTAATATACTATGAACGAAAGAGCGATGTGCTTCGTGTATCTTATCAACTCGTGTTGTTGATGACTTATAACCCCTGGGTTCTCCACTATACCCTAAAAAACCAAACTCTATCTCATCTTCAAATTTTGTTAAATATGCAAACACTTCTTTTAATTCTACAACTGCACTTGGAGAAGAGCCAGAGGCATATTGAAATTGTACTTCTACTTCAATCTTTTTAGCGTTGCCAGTAGCTGTTACTTTTGCAGTTCTATTAGATACGTTGCCAGTAAATATTTGCTCTGATCCAGTTCCAACATTTGCATTATCTGCATCTAATAAATATAATTTTACATGAGCTTCTGGCAGGTCACTAAAACTGCTTACGTCAAAGAACGCTCTGGCTTGTTGCCCCTCGGGTATTTCATCATCTAAAGTATATCTTTCTTTATGAGTGTATGTACCATTAGAAACACCACCTACTGGAAAAGTAAATGTTGCTTCAGTTGCATCATTGTTATCAAAAGAATTAGCTACATTTGCCAATGTTATTTCTGCACTTGTTGTGGAAGAGGTAGTAGAAACTGGTGGAACTTGATAAATGTATTTACCACTTACTGGCATCTTATTTACTTTTACATCACCAGCTGTTGAGTTTTCTGTTTCCCCAACAGCATAATTAATAAAAGCATCGTAATTCCTTAGATAGGTATAAATATTCTCATCATTACCTTCTGCCGTTGTACCAGTAATAAAAGATATTCCAGTTGTATCGTACTTAGTGAAAGGAACTTTTCTAAAAAAGTTTGGAGTTCCATTTAATTTTGTTGTTGGCGATCTATCTGCATTAGTATCGCTAAAATTGCCATAAGCCAAAGGTGAGGGAACTTTTTCTGCACTATAAACATTTGGAACAAATACATTGTCGTATGGCCTTTTTGCTACAATATTTAATGTAATAGTTGTATCGTTATGCTGAACAGATTCTAATCTACCTTGATAAATCTGGGGAATGTTATTAAAGTTAGCTACACTTGAAGAAGTATCAAGATTAGAAAATATTTTTACATTTCCATTTAAATAAAAGTTAGGGCCAAATAATAAATCTTGCCTTAAATCAGAATTGTCTTGCAATTCAATAGTGAGGTTACTAATTGAAGATGAAGAACTAAATATATTTATTGATTCTCTGATGCTAGGAGAGTTTAAAATTATTCCAGAATACGAAACAGAATTTACTGTTTGATCGTAAAATGAAAATGCTTTAAAACCACTAGCATCTGTTTCAAATAATTGAACAAGCCAATTCTCTTTCATTCCAGAAGTTGGCGACCATGTACCTTGACTTAAAGCCATATTATGCTAATCCTAAATTTTGTACTCTTTCAAGCTCTGGTAGGACTGTATCGCGAATAAATTCTTTATTTGTTACAGGTCCATTAAAGTTTAATGTAACTCCAGAACCACCATTAGATGCTGGCCTATCCGCAGGTGTAACTTGCACCCTTTCAGGTCCAGCTTCGCCAGTAAGAATTAATGTTGGCTTCGTAACCATTTCATCCATACCAAAACGTGCTGCTTGCAGTTCAGCAATTTGATTAGATATAGTTGATATCTGAGCAGCACCTGCTGCTGCGACTGAAGCACCTGTTGCAAACCCTAAAATACCACCCTGTGCTAATGCTTTTGTGATACCTTGAGCAATATTTGCAACTGCTGCAATCCTTGCTATTTCTAATGCTTGTATTTGTCTTGACTTATCTGCTCCAGCTAACGTACCCAATAGAGAAGAAGTAGATGAGGCGATACCACCTAAAGTGCCAAACATATCCCCACCCACTTTAAGTGCCTGAGCAAATTGTTCTTTTTCTGTTTTAGCTTTTGAAAAGTTTTCTGCAGCTTTGCTAGTTTTCACTGTTAAGTTTTCTACAGCATCAGCTGTTGCATCAATTGTCATTACATCATCTTCACTAAATACTTCAATTTCACCTAGCCCAGCAAAAGTTTCTGCCATCATCTTAGAGGTTTCATCTAAGGCAGTCGACACTTCATTATTTTTTGTAATAGTAAAGCCTTGCTCAATTAATGCTGCATTTAAATCGCTATATTCAATCTTAAGATTATTTACTAATTCCTGTTGTGCTTGAATCCTTTGATTTAGTCGATCGTTTTCTTGTACAAATTTTCCAGAACCTTGATTTAATTGAGCTAATGGGTCAGTAGCATCTTTTCTTAAGTTAAATAATTCTCTTTCAGCTGCGACTAACTCTTTAAGCTGTTCTTTTAATTCTTCTTGAGCAACCTGCAATTTAATTTGTTTCTCAAATTCTATATTTGCATCTTTTTGAGCTTGTGCTAATTCTTGAGCAGTAGATTTTTGTAAGTCTATATTCTTTAAAAGCTCTGGATATTTTTCATTTAAAATATCAAACGCTTGTATCCTACTAGATTCTTCAATATTTACATCTTCTAAAACTTCAAATAGAGAATTAAACTCTGAAGCCTGGCTTCGTATGTTTTCAGAAACAGGTATGGTTATCAAGTCTGTTAAGCCTTCAACGAATGGCAAAATTGATGGTAGCAATTTTTCACCGATAGCAGTATTCATATCTGTAAATGCTGCAGTGAGTGCTGCAAATTTATCAACACTAGATTCAGATACACCACCCATCGCTTGAAGGTTTGCTTGTCCAAGCCTCAATGCTTCATTTACAAAAGCCTGTTTCTTTTCTTGATCCGTTAATTTACTTGCAACTTTTCCAATAGATTCAGCATGGCGTTCATTTGCTTTTTGTGTATCAATCATAATACCCAGGTTGTCTAGCATTAATTTAGACTGACGACCTAAAGCAACAACAACTGATTGAAGCATAAAGTCCATTGATTGCCCAGTAGCTTGAGCTGCACCTCTAGCAATCTCAAGCATCTCATCAAATCTTTCTAGTGGCAAACCTAGCAAAGATGCTTCATTAAATTTTTGCATCAACTCCATTTCTGATATAGTTCCAGCAGTTGCTTTTTTCATCATCTGCAACATTTTATCAGGTTCTTTTGCGAGGTTGTTAAAAGACTTTCTAACAGTTTCAGTTTGAGCTGCAAGTTTAGCAAGTTCAACACTTTTTAATGCCGTTTGAAAAGATACAAAGCCACCTGCGGCAACTTTTGCTACTTGCGCAAGTTTATCTAACGAGCCACCTAGCTCATCGCTTTCTTGCTTGCTTTTTCCAGCACCTTTTGTTCTAAATAAAATATCAAATATTTGTCTTGACATTCTTTTGACTTTCTGATTTGTTTATTTGATTAAATTCGTTTTCAACTATACTCCAACAATCTAAACGAAATGCTGAGATATTATCAAGATTGCCTGGAGAAACGTTCCAGTTTTTTATCCAATGATATTCGTTCATTATGTCAAGCATCCAGTCTTTTGTAAAAAAATCTGGTGAGGCGAACAAAGGGACAAGATCATATAAGAGTTGGCCAATAGTTCTTGTTTTTGAAGTCTTAGCAAGTTCAGAAATAGCTTCGACTTCTTCCCAAATATCCGCCTCATTTTTAAAATTTTTCCATTTTGTTGTTAAAGGGGATTGAGCTTTATACGGAAACTTTTCAAATCTTTCGATTGGTTCAAGTTTGTAATATGAAGCCCAAACAAAAAAACTCAATCCCCATCTTCGTTTTTTGATAATCCCATATAAACTGTGAAAATCTCTTGAAGAAGCGTATCAACATCAACCATGCTTAAATTTGATACATCTTTTTCTTCGATACCAGATATTTCATAAACTTTTTCAAGTATATCATAATAATTATCTGGGTCCACTTTACCATCCCAAAATGCTTTTGCATTTATACGATGTAGTTCTCTACGCTCTTTGTATGTTATTTCTTTTATATTGTATTCTTTTCCTAGAGCTTTTATTATCATTTTCTCTTCTCCTATTTAATTAATCTATATCAATACGAAATAGATTTTCTGCTGCTATCGCAGTTCCTTCAAAAGGCAATTCAAGCATCATACCTTCTTCTGCACCTTCCATATTCAAAGTGTGCCCTGTAAATATTGCTTGAAGAACTTCAAAAGCAAAATTACCATCACCCACAGTTGCATTGTCAGATAAAACTATTGGCGATTCTCCAGCTCCACTTCCCGCAGCAGGGTTTGTCAAAAACTCAGCTAGAAATCCATCACTTGTAGTATCATATAAAACAGTTATTGAACCAGCACAAGTTATTTCACCAGACCTTGAATACATTTCAGGTTCTGCGTCTGAACCTTGGTAACCTATTCTTGCCATCGGGTTTGCTATGTCAATACTAAAAGCCTTTACAACTACATCAGAACCATTAACTGTCTTAGTTGTGCAATCATGTAGAGTTTTAACAAATGGTGTTTGGGCGTGTGAATTAGTTACGCTAGACGAAGCAGTTGAAACATTATACCCAGAAACAAATGTTCCTGAAGCTATAAGTCTCCCACCATTTGCAGTCGCATCCAATGAAAAACTTAAATTTGTCAAAGCTGCTGAGTGCATTGTTCTAAATTGCGTAGCTGCTGAATTGCTATCTAAGTTTTTCAAAATAATAGTAGCAAGGCTTCCAGTTGAAGCTGCATGTTTGTAGATTGCTGGTTCGTGATTACCAGTTATTAAATAAGGTGATGAGGTATCTTCTGAAATCATTTCCAAAAGCATAGCCACACCCTCTTTATGTGAGCAAACCCATTCAAAGTTAAAAGACTTGGTTGAGCCTTTTTCACTTACAAAATGGTCTGTTCCTTTTTTAACTTGTTGCCCTGTTCGTAAGGTTCTATCAGTTACTAAGCCACCTGCGAAGTCAATATCGGTAACAGAAGCCATATCTAATTCAACAAATTCTGAATTAGTTGATGCAGCAGTTCCCATATTTACGGCAGACGATGCTCCAGTCTGACGACCCAACAAGACTTGGTATTTTTTACCAGAATAAACCTGACCTGAAATTGCCATTATTTATCCCCTTTCTTGTTTTCTTTTTTTTCTTCAATCAGATAGCCTTTATCCACTAATTCTTTCAATGGCTCAAAATCTACTGATTCATTGTTTTTTAATTTTTCCCAATTTTCTTTTCCAATACGATGATAGTCTTGCGACTTTGTAATACGTTTGAAAAGTTTTCCTTGTTTGTATTTCATTACGTTAGCTCCATTACATTACATAAAAAATTTGCTTCAAATATTTGTAAATCTCTTTTATCTTCAGAGTCAGATCTTGCAGGGTTGTAATCAATATCCTCAATTCTACCATTATGCCACCTGTATGTTACGATAGAAGAAAACGCATCAGATAGTGTGCCGAAAGTTGATTCTACTTCTCCAAAAGAGTTTATGCTATCCTCATATTTATTATTATTATTAATTAACCTTGTAAGCCTTTCTCCTCTATCTGTCATATAATCAAATATGCTTGTTCTGTAATTAATTAATCTAGGCTTTCTAAGGTAGTATCTTATTGATACTTGATATTCTCTAAGTGATCCTCCAGAATAATTTTGCAATAATGTAGCATCCCCAGGGATAATGCTAAAAAATTGAGGTGAACGATGCAAAAACCTTTCTGGTTCTTCAAATAAAACTGGAGTACCTTGGTATTCTGTTTGAATTATATCAGTAAGAGCATCAACAACTCTGCGATGATTTGGCTTAAAAATTATTGCCATTAATATCTCCGGACATTTGAAGTTCTTATTGCGTTTTGTGTTTCTGGGATACCAGCTACCATATCAACAAACCAATAATCCCCAGCTGTATAAACCCCTTGTGAGCCTTTAAACCTTGTGCCGTTTGCTAAAGTATCATATCCGCCAGTAAGAGTTTCCCCAGTTACTACTTCTTGAGTTTGCATTCCATCATTGTTACTTGCTAGGACTTTATACTTAATGCTTGATGCTGTTCCGTAAGTTAAAGTTCCTCCAGTAGTAATTTGTATTCTCACTATGTCAGTTCTAGTGGGCGACCCTTGAATATCTACAACACTAGCTGTGCTGTTGGAATCTACATTTACAGGGGTGATCAACCCTTGTGATCTATCTGCCGAAAACTCGTGATGGAGTTTTATAAAACCATCTCGTACCAATTGTAACATTCCAGGTGGATCGCCCTCATTATTATATTTTTCTTCAATTTCATCTGCTGTTTCTTTATCAAAAGGCCGAACCATTAATGCGACTGCTATTGCTGCTGTTGATAAAATTAAAACTTCATCATAATTCCTAGCAGTTTCACCTTGATAACCAACACCTACTTTTTTATAAATAGGCTTCGCAACGATACTTCTAACAATTTCACTTGCCCTGTTTTTTGCTTCGTTCACTGAATCTGTAAAATCTTTTCCAGTTTCTATTGTGTGGTTTGTTTGTGGGTTGGCGTTTGAAAATAAATAAACTACATCAGCAGAACTATCATAAAAATATTCACCATCTGAATTTACAGATGATAAATCTGATACAGAAGTTAGCTCATTGCCATCTCTATATAAGATATCAACTCTTCCAGAACTAGGTGATTTATAAACACTTCCAGAATGTATTGACCATAAAGTTAAAACTGTGTTTCTATTGTATTCACCCAAAGAAGGTAGTATTGATTGCATATCTTCTTGGGTGCATATTGCTTCTAAGTATGTACTCATTATGCTTCTGCCTCGAAATCTTCTATTAAAATTTTATCCATTTGTTCAACCATTTCAAGCTCAGGAATTAATTTAGCTCTTTGCACCATTTCTGTTATCAACATAATAGTATTGCTTGTTGGATCTAAAATATCTAAACTTTTAAGGTTATTTGCTATTTCTCTTAATTTGTTAAGGTTTTCAACGTAATTATCTTCCATCAATCATTTCTCCTCTAAATGCTGTTTTGCCTTTTACTATGTCAATAACTTCAACCCTGAAGTTTCCATCTTTAAACCACGTTACATAACCAACAGCATGTTGCCAATTATGTATTCTACCTTTTAACCATTGATTCTTATCTCTTGACATATCTTTTAAATTACCTAAACTCCACGCTTTTACTGTTCCATCTAATCTTCCGATTGCATGAGAAGTAACATCGTGAGTGTGGCCATAAACAAGATTTCCATAAACCTCCGCGTGTTTTTTTGCGTGAGCAAGGTTAGTGTATGCTCCATGTATAAAAGATAATTTTCCAATTCTCAATGGTTTATTCATCGAGTAAAACTTGTATCCTCTTTTATCCCACAAGCAGGCTTGCCTAAATCTATATTGCCTTAAATAGGGGTATTTTTCAGAAAAATTATTTAACCAATAATCATGATTACCTTCGCAAATATATCTTTCTTTGCATTTTATTTTATCCAATACTTTATCAAATTGATCAATCCCTTCATTCACAGCTTCAATCTCTTCATCAATTATAGGAAGTTGATATTCTAATGGTGGTTGCTTCTTATCTCTCCATCTCCAAGCTGACACAGATTCCCATTCACCTACATCACCAAGATTAATAAATATATCTGGCTTTGCTACTTCCAATATTTTCAAAGCACAATTAACAGCACTTTGATCATGAATTGGAAAATGTTGATCTGGGATGACTATGGCAGTTTTAGTTATCATAAAATATCTCTCATGCCCTTTATTGTTTCGATGTATTTTTCTTCTGTTCCAGCTCCTTGCTCAGAATTGTAATACTTTTTCCAATACTTAGCTCTTCCTTCTAATGTATTTGGCATACGCTTTGGAACTCTCCAATACTTTAATCTACAATGTACAATTCCAGCTGCTATGTTTCTTTCCAATATATCAGCCCAAAGTATATCGCTGTAATTTTGCCAATGTTTAATATCTACTAAACTTGCTTCAGCACATTTAAACAAATGATGTTTTCTGTGAGCTAAATAGTGTTGGCAATTATCTACTGCTGTGGCTGGTTCTACTTGCCAGAACGATCTAGCAGGGCCATCTCCAAGTTGTCTAATAAATTTATAATTAGATTCAACTATGCCAGTTTCTAAAACAAGTTGCTCTGCATCATCTCCACAAAATTTT
>Ga0181406_1000222_pt1 | contig 22289 bp, 11 predicted proteins | sample 29SPOviralmetaG_FD_130135 | JGI IMG/M metagenome (GOLD analysis project Ga0181406, IMG submission 130135) | Marine viral communities from the oligotrophic San Pedro Time Series (SPOT) site, San Pedro Channel, CA, USA - 29 SPOT_SRF_2011-12-20 | ecosystem: Environmental > Aquatic > Marine > Strait... | reverse complement strand
GTGACAAATGTTGAGGTAAAATTATTTCTAAATCGTTCATATCATTAGGTGATAATTCTAATGAACGCAACTTGTCAATTATTCTCATAGCCTTTTCAATATCGCTATTACCTATTTTTCTAATAGTTTTACTAAACATAACCTCTGATTTACCATCAGCTACAAACTTAAGAGCGTTTACAGATTGTCCCATTGACAACTGTTGATCTCTTACAGCTTGGTTTGTTAGCATTTTACCAGTTTGCATTACTAATGCTTTTATTCTAGCACTAATATTAGTTTCTTTTTTATACAAGTTTTGACCGTCTTGTATAATACCAAAGTATTCTAGAAAATCTTTTTTATAAGCTTTATAAGCTTCAGTCTCTACTTTTGACTGTACTATCTCACCATTTTCGTTTGTTATTTGTCTTATTGTAAACTGTTCTGGTATAGGATTTTTAACCTGCATTGCAAGACCTGCTTTACTACCTGTGTCTTTCATTTTTGCAGATTCACCTTTAGTATAAAACTTATCTAATAATACTTTTTGTACACCGGTAGATGTACCACTAGCATTGGCACCGTTAGGCAGCATAGACATTAAAACATCTACGTTTTTTTCTATAAAATCTTGTGAGTTGTTTATATCACCTCTAGTTAGGTTACCTGGTTTAGGTTTTATACCAAACATCTCTTGCGTTTGATTAGGTGTTTTATCTGTTAAGCTTTTAAAAGTTTGACCTTTAATATCTATATTTAATTCTTTAACAACGGCATCTATTTCTTTAGCAATATCAGATTCAAGTTCATCTTTTAATTTTATTTTTACTCTACTAGCTAAATCTACATTATTACCTGAGCTGTTTTGATCGAAATTATTTTCACTTACTATATTGTCTATCTCACCTGGTGTAAAATCACCTAAGCTAACTTTAAAGTCTAAACCAACACCATACTTTTTTCTTATACCGTCTATCTTTTGTTCTATCTGACCATTTATCCAAGCACTAATAGCTTTACCTTCAGCTGGATTCCATCTTCTTATTATATCTACAATACCTCTAGCGCCTTTAACATCACCATAAGCAACATCAGCAACCATATCTTCTATATGTTTACCATAGTCTGAAAACTTAGAATACTTTTTAAATCTTCTTTCTATTTCATTTTTCCAACCAAAACCAGCTTCCATAGCTTTATTAATATCAAAACCACTCCACGAGTAATTACCGTCAGCATCTTGTTTTATATTTAATAATCTTTCTGTTTGATCAAACAATTGTTCTTTACCCATAGAAAAATCAATACCGTCTTTCTTTTGCATCTCTTGAACAGCTGCAGTAGCTTTAGCCATTTTAACCTCACCTCTTATTACAGCAGCAGCAGCACCAGACATTTCACCAGCGTCAAAACTACCAGCAAAGCTGTGAAGCATGTCTAAAACATCTTTACCAGTTTTTATTTCATTAAACTGATCTGTATCTTTAGTTGTACCTTGCCACCAGTCTAAAGCACCTTTAAGCATAGTTTGATCTGCTTTTAAATCAAACTTTCTCATAAAGTCTATAGCTCTAGCTAATTTCTCTTCAGCTCTCTTAGCCTCGTTCATGTCTTTATAAGCTTGATCATCTTGAACAGCTTCAAATAAACCGGAATATCTACCTCTTAAGTATTTGTCTAACATATTAGACATAGATATTAAATCACCACCTTGCTCTACTATTGCTCTAAACAATGTTTGATGGCTAAGCTCATGTGAAAATACACTAGCATTACCCATACCACCACCTCTTTCAGACATAGTTAAATCTTGAAAAGTAAAGTTTTGATTACCTTCACTTATAGAAAAACCATGAACGTCAGCATTTTCAGCTTTAACATCTGCTACAACTTGCGCAACTTTTCTTTTTAAATTATTTTTTTGCTCAGGTGTTAAACTTTCGTTTGCTTCTATTTTTTTAGTTGATTCTTTTAACAAGTTGTCAATACCTCTACCTTTTACAACATTTATATTTTTACCAGTTAACACAGCGTCTTTCATAACCAACTTACTAGTCCTGTATTGATCTTTAAACATTTGAGCTTTGTTTAAAAGTACTTCATGTTGATATTCTAGGTTGCTTATTTCATTAATCTTTTCGTTTATAGCTTTTGATTTTTGCTTCATAGACATATCACTATTATCGTTTAAGTTGTCTATTTCGCCTTTTAGCTTTCTTACATCTCTCATGAACTCTATAGCTTGTCGCTTTTGAGGATTACTCATATTGTTAACCCTTGTTTCTGTTTCGTACTTTGTGTCTAGGTTCATTCTTAACAAAGCATCTTGTTGTTTTCGTAGCTGTATTATTGCAGCTTTTTGAGAACCAGGGTTTAATTTGTTTAGCTTTTCTAATCTGTCTATTTCAGTTTGCATTTCAATAACCTCAAGTGTATTAGAGTTTAAAGTTTTCCACTTTTTAGCAGTTGTAAAACTTTGATACATATCTTTAGCTACAACTGGAACTTGAAACCCAAGACCTGACATTAAAGCACCTGTTATATAAGCTTCACCAACACCATCAAATATGTCAACATCTTCATCTAGCATATATCTACCTATAGTGTTTTGAATTATACTAGCACCAGCCTCAGCCATACCTTCACTGTTAACCTGTATACCGTAATTAGTTAAGGCTTTACCAACGTTCATTTGTCTTAATGTGTATCTTGGTAACTCTCTACTAAGCTCCATACTTCCTGCAGCAGCGTTTGCATATGCTTTTTTAAAGTTGTTTTTACCAAATCCACCAAAAGCTTTTAACATACCTTTTGCTTGACCTAAACTAATTCTTTCAGTTATATATTCTGCAACACCAAACCCCATAGAACCAGCGTAATAATTTAAAGCGCTTATATCTTCACCATTTTCCATACGCATATTAAGCTCTGACATTTTATTACCTGCAGCACCAGCAGCAACAAGCATTAAACCAGTACCACCAGTAGATAATGTAACAGCTGTATTTATAGATTGCTCAGCAAATAAATCTACCATAAAAACTCCAAAGTTACCTAGCGTTTCCATTTTAGTTTCTCCACGTATTTCACCTAAAGCTATATTTTTTCTAGCTTGACCACCTATTTCTTCAGCAACATCCGCTGTGTAGTCTGAAAGCTTATCTAAACCTTTATTTAAATAAACACCTGTTTTAGCTCTTACAAATACTTTTAAAGCATCTGGTATCATTTCTATTTGGCTATCATCTGCTAAATCTAAACCAGTACTTCTTTTTATTATAGAGTATGGTGTTAATTCAGCACCAACTTGACTTAAACCACTAACTAAGTTTAATGCTGTTTTTTGTATTTTTAATATAGGTACTTCTAGTTCGTTGTAAGATCTTTTTGATAAATCACCTAGGTCAGCTATTTCTTCGGCTTGACCTTGTAATGAATCTAACATATCAAGCTCGTCTTGAAAAGCGGCTGTGTTGCCTCTATACTCTTCTAGTAGCTCTTTGTGTTTAAATATTATATCTTGTGTGATTTGTTCTTGCGGAGTGTTTTCGATCGCAGTTAATTGACCGTGCAAGTTTTCTATGTGTGTTTTTCTATTCTTAATACCTGATATGTGATTTACTATTTCAGTTTCTTTAACTTTATAGTCTTCATCGTATTTAGCTTTTATTTCAGACCTTAATTTTTCATACTCTGTTTTAGGTCTTTCATATCCTGTTATATTACCTTCTTCGTCCATAACAGGTGTTAGTACTTTAGTACCTGGTCCATACTTACTTAAAAATACAGCTACATCATTACTACCATCTAACGAAAAAAATGGTTGTACTTCATCTTCTATAGTATCAAATAGACCTTTTGTTTTTTTAGCTCTAGCTTTTTTCTTGGCCTCATAAATCCACGTGCCTTTTGCTTTGTCTCTATCACCGTCTTTTCCTATTGAATCTTCCCATGGAAAAACCTCTTCTTGACCAACAACAACTCTTTCAACTCTAGGAGTATTACCTCTATCCCAAATTTTTCTTTGTTCTGTTATGTCTCTAGTTATTTTAGTATCTGCTTGTGTTTCTATAGCTTTTATCTCATCTTGAGTTAGCTTACCTTGTTTATCTATTCGATATTTATATAAACTAGCTTTGTCAGTTACACCTGTTAGTATTTCTGCAGTACCATATTTACCTCGGTCTTTTTCCTTTATCAGCTTGTACTCGCCTTCATGGAAAATTCCTATCATATTTTTTTCCGGCATATTATTAAACTTTAAAGTGTCGTTTCAAAAACTTATTAATCTCTTCTTGACTTGCTTCCGTTGATATTGAAGATTGACCTCTTTTTAATGAAGTATCGTAAACAACGTATCTATTATCTTGCAGTCTAAGCTCTTTATTAGTACTAGTTCTATGTTCTACTGTAGGAAAAACTTGATATTCAAATGCTTCTCGGTCTATTGTTCCGTCATTATCTAAATCAACAGCATCTACTGTTATTGTTTCTCGATAATTAGTTATTGCACCACCCTCACCGTCAAATTCAAAATTATCTCCAGTGCCTTCACCGTTCTTTGCTGTTTTACCGTTTGTTGCTGATGTGTTTAAATGACCCATTAAAGTGTTTTTAATTTCGTCATTTATAGCTTCTCTAGCATCCATGTTTAAACTAGAATCTTTGTCATTAGCCATAGTCATAGCTTCATCAAGGCTGTATTCTTGACCTTCTATAGTCACTTTACCTATTTGTTGATTCAAAGGAGTTCCAAATAAATCATCAGCTAAAAATGATTGAGATACTTGCCAACCACCATCATCTAACATGTTGTTGATTTGGTTACCATGCATTAATTTCTCCGCGTTACTTATATCTTTACCTGAGTTATATATTGACTTATTTAGTTCTAAAAATTGTTTAGCTTGTGTATTTGCTTTAACAAATGGAGCATCTTGATTAGCTGTGTTAAAATTAAATTCTTCAACACCATCACCACTAAAAAACAAATTACCATCATCACCTATTCTTAAATCTAAATTATCTGTGTATAGTTTTGAAAGTGAAGACATTTTTCCTTCAGGATCATTTGCTGCTGAAAAACTTTTATTAGTAGAGTCTTTTAAAAAATCAACTTTATCATTTCCAAAACCTGTAAACTGTTGTTCCATATTATTCATAGCGTTTTTAACGTTATTAATAATATCAACATTCATTTGATAACCTTGTTCACCTGGGTTATAGTTTGTTATATCCTGAGCGGCTTGAGCAGCTTCTTGTTTCATTGCTAATAGTTTTTCACTTATAACACCTCTATATTTACTAGGTATTTGTGATACATCAAAGTCTGCTGGTATACCATCTACATATTTTGCTATTGTAGCTTCTGACTCTCTTTCTTGAGCTTTTCTCTTAGCTTTAGCCTGTATTAAACCTGTTTGGTTTATTCGCCCACCGTACTTAGCTTGTATATTGGCTTGACGCATACCTGCAGCCGCTTGTGTACCAGCTCCATATGCGTATTTTGCTCCTTGTATTAATGCTTCGTTTGCCATTTTTGTATTATTTAATTATTAACCAATACTAGATTGTATGTCTAATTGATCAGATCCGTAATCAGCTACTGCGCCACCAATTTGACCAACACCACCAATAACCTGTTGCTTTGCGGCTTCTCTTGCAGCATCTGCTGCTCCTTTTCTTTGTTGTGCCATACCTAACATAGTACCTGTTTTTTCATATTGTAAACCTCTAGCTGCAGAAGCGCCTTGTCTTTCAGCCATTTGATTAGCCCCAGCTTGTTGAGCAGCCATAGCTTGATTACCAGATTCTTGTCTAGCAATATCTGCAGATGCAGCTTGATTTTGTTGTGAAGCTGTATTAGCCATAGATTGAGCTAGTGCAGCTATACCGGATCCACCCGCTGCTCCAGACATACTACCCATAATATTAGCTTGTGAAGCTTGATTTTGTTGAGCTTGAAACTGTGAAGCTTGCTGGTTAACAGTTAGGTCTTCAGCTGTATTTTCTAAATTAGCCATTAAATTAGAAGTATCTAAGTTATTATACTGTTGCTTCATTTGATTAAGCTCATTTTGAGCTGCTCTTTGCTCTTTTCTTCGGGCTCTACCACCAATAAGGCCTCCAGCTATATTAGCTATTCCACCTAAAGCGGCTCCACCCATTTTTACTGCACTAAACGGATCCATATTTTTTTATATTAAGTTATTATTATTATCACACATTATTTGCTACTTTCAACTATTTCACTACCAACAGAATACAATTCAACAGAAGTGTTGTCTGTGTTTTCCATCTTAACTTCAGCATAGTAGCCTGCTAAACTAGACATGTTTGCCCTATTATCTTTACTGAACAGTATAAAACTATCATTAACTGGTCTTGCTACATACGTACCAATATTACAAGTTATTGTATTATTTACTCTATCCATTGCTGTTATTGTACCCATTTCAACTATATCAGTTTGTGGACCGTGAGCGTTTGGTGCACCAGCACTAGTTGTTGGTAGATAATAAGCAGTATCATTTACGCTTACAGATTCATTTATAGGATATTCAAAAGTTATTGTTATACTAGGCATATTTATTTATTTAACATGTTACTCCATTGTTACTATTTTGCGAATCAGCCATACTATTATAGTAAGTATCACCAGAAACTATAGCTGTAGGAGCTCCATTTGCTGCTCCACCAATTATTTTTCCTCTACCATATTCTGTTCCGCCACATGAGTTTGAACCAGCTCTCCATCTAACCCATTTGTTTGTTAAACTACCGAAGTTCATACAGGTTACAGCTAAATTACCACTACTACATGTTTGTGTTCCATTTATAAAGTGAGTCATTTGGTATTGACCTGCAGCGTTGAATACATCCATTTGGAATCTACTAACAGAAGTTTCTGTAATAGATATTGTAAATGCTTTTTCAAAATAACCACCATCAGGATCTGTTGCTCTTAATCTAATACTATAAGAGCTCTTAACACTAAAGTCAAACACTTCAGCTGCTTTAAGAGATGTTCCAGTTATACTAAAACTACTGTTATTTGTAGATCCAGTACCTGTTACTAAAGCAAATGTATGTGAAGAACCATCAGCATCTGTAGCTTGCATTGAACCAACTGCATCACCTATGCTATTACCCTCTTCAATAGATACAGCGGATAATATTATATTTGTAGGTGCATCAGCAACAGCCGTTACATTTACAGTCGCTGTTGATGTGTTACTATCTTGAACACCGTTATTAACCTTGTATGTAAAGCTAACATTTGTGTTATTGTTTGAAGCTGGCACATATGTTACAGTACCATTCGCTGCACTTGTTAATGTTAAGGTACCGTTAGAACCTGTATTATCAGCAACTATTGAGTATGTTAACGTTCCACCAGATGGGTTTGATATATGAGACGCTAACGTTATATTTTGTGTTGTATCTTCGTTACCTGTAGAGGTGAAATTAGATGTCGTAGGTGCTGCGCTTAATATGTTAGTTAAATTTAAAGCAGATGTTATATTTGCTGTTCCAAAATCATAAACTCTAAGTATAGGTGAGGTTATAGTTAATGTTTTACCACCACTACCACTTACTATAGGTTTTGATAAATAAAATTCACTACTTGTAGCATCTACGTTGCTAAAATCATCTGGAAAAATAGGTTGCCTAGCAACAAACATATTTGAGGTAGATACAACCGTGTAACTTATAGATTCTTTACTAGCCGCTGGTGCATCTGCTATACCAACTTGCTCATAACCACCAGTTATAGCGGATGTAGTTCTACTTGAAATATTGCTTCCGTTTACTGTTGTTAACGTTATTGTCACATCATTCTGTTGCGTTAATGTGATATTTGGATTAGCATTGTTATAATTAGTTATAACACTAGAAATTGAAGTTCCTGATTCAGCTGTTACTTTTATTTTATATTGCTCACTACTTAACCCTGTAGCTGGAAAAACTATTACAACCTCATGCTTACCATCACTACCTATGTTAACATTATCTAGCTTGGTTGCTGTTGTTGTAAACTTATCTTCTTCTTCTGAAGCAAAATCATAAGTTTTATTATCACTGTTTTTTGTTACAGTTAGTTCAAAGTTAGCGGTAGGTGTTCCAAATATACTTAATACTCTTTCTTCACCACTTTTAATTATACCTGTTTGATCCATAACCAAACTTCTAATTATAGCGTCTGAATTTTCTGTGTCCGTAGACGGTATACCTTTTGCTTGTGCTGAAAAATCTATATTATCTCCACTAACCATAGCTGCTGGAAACTTATATTTTACTATAAACTTTCTTGAAATTAGTCTATTAAAAAAAGTTCCATTATGTGTATCTTCGTATTCTATTATATAATTACTAGCTGTACCAGTTGTGATAGTTGCTGATGGAAAAGAAGCTGCATCTAAAAAACAAAAGTTAGTGCTTGCTGTAAATGTTTTTGTAAACAAAGTAACAATACTACCTTCTACACCACTACCAGTATACGTTTGACCAGTATAACTAGCTGGAGTAGCATTAGAAACAGCAGCATCATGAGTTCCAGAAATTGTATACTCTCTACCTTTTTTATCTAGCGCATCACCATCAATATCTATTATATAATCTATGCTAGCATTAGCAACATAGCTATTATCAAGATCACAAATAACTTGAACAACATTGTCGTCGTGGTATGGTATTGCTGTTGCTAAACCAGAAGTTACATCTTTAAAAGTTATAGACGCTATTGGCGAACCAGACAAACTACCAGTATTATTTGTGAAATCTGACGCGGCAACTACATAACCAACGCTTGGTGTTATAGTTAACACTTGGCTAGCCGTAGATCCTAAAGCCTGACCTTGGGTTACGTTTACTGAAGATGAATTTATTGTACAATTATTTAGTGCCATATCTTAATATCCTGGATTTTCATCATTATTTTCTATAATTCTTATAGTTACATTAGGTACGCTTACATCACCAGTAACATTACCGTGCTGTCTACCGATACCTTGAACGCTAAACTCTTTTGTATCTAAGTTATCATAAGTAGTTTTATCTCCTTTTATATAATTAAACCACTTGTTTTCTTTATCTATAAAACTTGGAACATTACCACTCTGTTGATCTGTTATTATTGAAGGACAATACCAACCTTTTATATCAGCATAGTCATAATGAGATTCATCTACATTTGCTGAAACTGATTTAACAATTCTACTTCTTGTTCCTTCGTAGTTTAATGTTTTAAAACTCTTAATACTACCTGGGGCGTCATTTAATATTAATGTTAATGAAGAAGGTGTGAACCCAGAAGCGCCATAAAAAGTATTTCTTTCAGGAGCATCATGGGAATATATTTCACCATTTTTAAATGTGTAATACATGTTATTTAATGATATACCATTTTCCATTAAATAGCTTTTTCTACTTGGCCAACCTTTTACTTGCTCTTTGTAAGTTAATGTATCTTCATCACCTCTTATATAAAGATGGCTTAACGTTATGTTGTAGCAGCCTTTATTATCATTGTAACTACCAACAACGGTGTCACATACAGATAGTTTATCATTAAAGTAGTCTTTCATGCCAGCATCTGATATAGCTGTTAAACCATCTCTTGATAATCTCAATATAGCTCCTCTTGCTTTGTCAGAAAAATAAGCTCTAAAACCATATGTTGCAAATGACTCTGGATTTTTACTTATACCATAATCACCAACATAGGGTACTGTCTGACCTAGAACAGCTTGGTTTGATGTTATCTGAGCATTGCCGTCAGCGTTAAATAAAGCATCTTTATTAGCTAATACTCTTAATATCTTATCTTCACATAAAATAACTAGATCAGTATCTCTCTGATGTAGTTTTTGTATGCTACCATACTCAGGGTTTAAATCTTTTGTTATTGCTTCAGCTATAATAAACTGATTAGTTCTATTTATACCAGAAGTTGAATTATATATTTGAGAAAATATTAATCCATTTTTCTTTCTTTCTTGTTTATACTGTTCAGCTAAAACTGTTGAGGCTTTAACACCTTTAGAAATTTTAGGCGCGTTAAAATCATCTCTTATTCTATTTGACTCTACACCATTACCAAAGCTATAACAGTTTGTATATTCTAATTCATGCTCATTTGCATGTTGTGCTATTGGTATTGCGTTACTAGCTTCATAATATAAATCTACATCTATAGCTTCTTTAGGTTGAGTTTCCCATATAGCTGGGTTATCTGTAGAAAAAGTATTTTCACCTAAGTCAACAGTTAAAACCTCTATAGTAGCTAAATCATTAGGATCTCTATTGGTATAATCATTTTGATGAAAATCAACTATTGGTTTATCTAATTTTAAAGTAAATATAGTTCTTTTGTTTGATCCCCAGTGACCACTTCCACCGCTATAATTACAAACATTTGTAACAAGCGAGTCGGTTATTGTGTATATTTCAGGCTCACCTGTTATACCATTACTACTATCGTTTCTAAATCTAAACTTAGTACCTACAGATTTAATTTTTTGTGCAAAGGCATTATACTGTGCATACTCACCAGTAAATTCATTTCTAGTACCTAATATAGAAATGCTTATATAATCTTTACCAGTACGAACACCAGGTGGTTTATTTACACCAGATATGTTTCCGTACCATAAAGCTGAGTTACCATGAACATGATCTGGGTTCCAGTGATCGTCTTCTTTACATCTATCAAAAACCCATCTAAATTTATTATCAAATATATCATCTTTCCAATGTCCTGAGCTGCTTGTACTACAACTACCATCCCTTCTCATTACACCAGCTGTTGAATCTACTTTATAACTTACTTCATTTGGTTGTAATATTGCATTTGTTAAGAATTGATCTCTAAACACCTTAACAAAAAATCTACCTGAAAATTCAGCTTTATTTTTTACTTCTTCTTGAAATATTTCAAATGCTAGACCAGCACCTGGACTACTGTGTGTACCAACTATAGACATATCAGTACCAAACTTACCTTCTATTGATATATCATAAAAGCCTGGTGAGCCAGCTGTAAACGCTATACTTGTTATATTATAAAAGTCACTTTTACCAGAACCAGCTAAAAACCTTACCATTAAACCTGATTTACCAGTTATACCATTAGGATCATCTGAAAAACCTGCGTTATCTATAAAGTCTGTTTTTGTAATTCTAAATACACTACCATCTATAGCTGGAAAGTTTGAAGCTCCAAGGCCAATTGTGCTTGAACCTATAGTGGCTCTACCTTGTGAAGTTTTTGTTTGTTTTAAATATAATGGTGCTTCATTTGATATTGCAATTACCTTATATTTAGCCTCATTTGACACACATATATCACTATCGTGTTTCTTTTTTAATATTAAAAAACTTTCGTCATCAACCTTATTTCTTTCTGCGGACGGAAAGCTTAACCATATATTATCATCTTCTGCATCGTACCAACGATCCATAGCCATGTTGTAATATTCATTAGAAGTTTCCTTTATAAAAAACTTAAATGATTTAGCAAACAATGGTTTCTCATGGTTCATCTTTACTTTAAACTGATTAAAAGCTTTTGATGCATTTTTACTTATTGATTTAGAACCAGTAGGATCTGTAAATACAGGTGTTTCTCTACCATACTCGTCTCTGTATACAACGCCTAGTTGATATGTTCTTTGACTTTTTATTGATTTACCAGGTGATTTGTATAATGTTGTTTGTGAAAAACCAGATCTAGGTTGTACATTAACATCAAAATTTGGTTTAACATCTTCACCACTAACATCATTCATGTCAAAGTTATGTACATAGTTACCATAAACTATCCTATTAGCTATTAACTCTTGTGATTTAGCTTTTAACGGAACACTATCAAAAGGTCTTAATAATTGGTTTGATTCTATTGTCTTGTATATTATTTCAGACTCTATTTCAAAATTATTAGCTACATATTCAGGATCGTTGTGTTTAAATGTTTTTACAGTATATATATTGTTATTTGAATCGTCTTTATATAATACGTCTATTTCTATAACACCTTTAGGTACGCTACTTGCAAATCCAGATATTTTTAAATATCTCATATCGCTTTCCATTGCTAAGTTGTAACCTTTTTTAGGATTGTATTCGTACTCTTTTGGTAAGAAGGCTAACTCGGAAAAAGGGCCTATTGTTGAATATTCACCATCTTTAAACTTATATCTATGAGCAAATCTTATAAACTTATCCTCAAACATAGGATCTTCTTGTTCTAACTCTATAGTCCAAACAACAGATGATGTTGGTACTAGTTCTGGTATACTAGTTATGTTAATTGTCATAGTACTACCACCTGAGTATGTGAGTACTTGAGCTCTAATAGTAAAATCTGGATCATAACCATTTATATCTGGATCTTCACCATTTGTAAATATAAGAAAATCACCAGCTTGATATGTCGGATTAGGACCTGTTATTGTTACAGTAACATTTTCTCCAGGTTCCATTGGCTCACTATTAGAAGAATCGTAAAAGTTAGCACTACCACTAGTTGATATAATACCTGTGCTACCACCAGCTGTTACCCTTTTAGTGTTGGCCATAGTTATTGTTGGCGCGATTGTTGGTCCTTTTTTAACAACAGTAATATCTTCTTCTGCTACATTGTAATCAACACCTTGCGGAGTTGTATATAATGTTGATGTTGCAAAATTTGTAGAACCGTCTTTTGATCTTTGTATATTAATAACTTTAGGTTCACTATTATCGTCTGTCCAAAACAATAAACCATCTATTAAGTTTATACCTGTTATAAGTTTTGTTTTATCAAAAAACAAAAATTGATCAGCTGGTGTAGAACCAGCATCAACTAATACGGGTTTAGTATTATTTGCTACTTGATCATATTCAGCAATAGCGTCTATATTGTTACCACATATAAACCAATATATTTTTTCATTTTCTGTATCAGCAATACTACCAATACATTTACCACCGGCTATACCAACTAAACTTCTTTTTCTATTACCTCTAATGTTTTGAACAGACCCTACGTTACTACCATCAGAACCAGAGACTTCTATGTTCATAGCGTCTCTATATTCACCATTAGGTAATAACCTTTCGTCAAGGTCTTTATTCATACGACCTGATTGAAAAACGTGTTTAATTTCAGCCATTTATTAGTGTTTTATAATCTTCGACTTGTTTCTCATTTGAGCAGTAAGCTCTTCCATTTTATAATTAGATAATCTTAACTTAGCGTTTCTTACAGCTGCAAATCTATCTCTTTTAAATCTAGCTACAATATACTCAGGTATACCTACTTTAGCACATAATACAGCGTATGCTATATGTTTATACATAGCTTCTTCAGTTAACTTATGTATAACCATGTCCTCTTCAGTTCCTAAGCCATCGCTAATATATTTTAACGAAATAGTTTTTCCGTTTAGATCAGAGCTAAAATGTATATTACCCTTTGCATTATCTATATAATAAGAGCCATTAGTGTGAGCTCTTGAAGGTTCTAAACCATATCTACCACCCGTTGCATACCATTCGTCAACTTCATCATCAGCTATACTTCTAGTAACACTATTTGGGTTACTGTTGTTTTGAAAGTTTGCCCATGTATCTGAGTCACTAGCATTTATAATATTACCATCGGTATCATATATATATTCAAAATCAGCATCTTGTAACAAAGCTGTTGGGTTACTTGTTTTTATAGCAGGGTATATCATTCTTTCTACACCTCCAGAATCTACGTAACATAATTTAACATAGTTAACATAATCATGTGGTAACATCATTTTTAATGAAGGTCCTAATTCAATTTCTTGACTTTTTTGACACCTCATTATATCATAACTAAATTCTTGCATACCTCTTTGAGCATGAAAAGAAATGTCTGATCTTTTGCATTTACTTAATAACTTACCTTCACCTACATATTGTATTATGAAGTTGTTTATTAACTGCTGCATGGATATATATTGATAATTACCTAATTGTGGATTTAATAAGGTTACTATAACAGATGATCCAACCGCTATTGGGGTTGATAAGGTTATAGTATATGTTGTTGCATTAAAAGTAAATGTTACACCAGTTGTTGTTGTGCCACCTACTATTGTATCTACTCTCATTTCACCACTTGATGTAGGCATAGTGGCTCTATTGTTTAGTAGAGTTTCATTTACAGGAAAAGTTAATATATACTCACCAGCATCCGCACCGCCTGTTGCATTGGCTGAAACTGTAGTAAATTGTTCTTGTCCGTAATATTGCTGTTGGTTTCCTTCAAATAGTGGCATAATTATTTATTTTCTTGTTGAACGTTCTGTGCTTCTTCCGTAGCTGCTACTTGATATAATTGAGGATCTTTTATAGTTATTCCTGCTAACTCTAGTATTTTTACTACTAACTCTGTTTCTTCTGATTGATGTAACTCAAAGTCTCTTGTAAGAGCAGATCTATCAAATAAAGCTCTACTATTAGATGAATTTACAATATAAGTCCATTCTACTGTTTGAGGTCTTGATATATAGTTACACACAACTGTGCCACTTGTTATAGTTATTGGATAAATTTGCACCGTTCTATCAGAAGGTATACCTGTTAATACATTAGTTGTTTGACCACCAACTAAGGTTTGTGATTCTCTAACGTACATAGGTCTTGACAACGATGGAGCTGTCAACGGGGAGTTTTGTAAATGGTGTATTTCGTTTTGTGTAGCTTTTTCTATTTCAACGTAACCACCTTTATGTTTATAATATAATTCACCTAACCTGTAGTAATCTGGCAATTGCCAAATACCAGGTTGAGCTGATTGATCATTAGAGGCTGTTAAAGCAACTCTGTAATTTTCAAATATATCTATTTTTTCTTGTAATATATTTACTTGATCAGCGTACCTAGTATCATTACCAGGTATTCTCATAAATTGATTCAAGTCATAGAAATATTGCTCAAAAATATCCATTTGAGCTTGGTTGGCATATAGATTATACTCTTGAGGCGTAATATATCCTCTTTGCTCTTTGTTAGCTATTGCCAAAACTCTTTGATAAACTGTATCTATATTTACTGCCATATTTTCTTTATTTATAGTAAGTAACCACCTTATAAAGATGGTTACCTCTATAAAGTTTTGTTATTTCATTTTTTTCTCAATCGCACCTAAAACTTCTAAGCCTTCATCAGTTTTAAACCATGCGGCTAATGCTGAATAAGGATGTTCATTAAAAGGTACTGTCATAAGTTTTTTACCGTTACTAGACCAAGAAAAACTTCGTCTATCTGGTGATAACTTAATAACATTTGCTTCAACAGCTTTAATTCCTATGTTTCTTAATTGAACATTGTCATCTTGAGCTAGTTGTATAAAACCTTGTGGGTTTTGTTTAGCCATAACTAAAGTGTCTCTTTTAATTTCTTTCGAAGACATTTTAGAAACGCTACTACCTTTTTCCATTCTCAGAATACCCTCTGCTTGATCGATGTCAAGTTCCATAGCCATTTTAACTGCTTCAAACTCTAATTCAATCCAGTCAACATCACTTGTAGCTACAGCTTGTGGATCATCTTCATAATATATCCTATCTTTCATAGGGTGATATAATGATAACATTTTCTGTAAAGCTACTTGTCTACCAGGAACTTTTAATACTCCGTTCCTAAAAACTATTTGACCAAGTGTTGCTGCTCCTTTTTGCTCATCTACAAAAGGGGAGTTTTGATTAGTTGCGTATTTCAATTCTCTTTGTATACCGTTCTCTGTATCAAAATACAATAAAGTATTTCTTGTTGAGTGTCTACTAGGGATTTTATATACTATAGGTTGTCTTTTTCCTTTTAAGATGTATAACCTATCTTTTATTTGCCATTCGGCATTTTTATTTTTTTCCATGATATAATATAATTAAAAAGTTTATAATAAAAATAAAAGCCGAGGGAGCCGAAGCTCCCTTTGCTTTTAATTAACTTACTTATGCAACGTCAGCGTTATTTTTAAGTAACACGAAGTTGTTAGCAGCTTGTACACATAAACATCTTTCAGATAAGAAATTTACTTGCATTTTATCTAATGTCGAAGTATAATTTCCACCTACAGATCCTGTGATCCAAGACTTCATTTTTCTGTCATCAGCTTCAGACGCTCTATATCTTACATGTAAGAAAGGTCTTGAAATGTTTTTACCCATATTCTCATCGTAAACTGTTGAAGTTCCAGCAGGAACTATAACACCTTCAATGTCGGTAAAACCACCTCTTGTAACTGAATCGTTTAAATATTTCCAGTCAGTTTTGTAGAAGTCATAAGAACCTCTTCTAAAACCACTGAAACCTAGGTTAAGCGCCATGTCTTCAGATTGATTGAATACACCATAAGAAGTACCACCTGAACCATAAGAGTTCTGAGCGGCTAACATATTGTCAATTTCTAAGCTAGTAACTCTATCTAAGAACATCATGTTCTCTTCAATACCACCTTGCTTATCTAACTCCTGTAGGATTTCATCAAATTCTACTAGACCTCCACCACCTGCGGGATCAAAATCAGGTTGGTTAAATACCAAACCTCTTTCTGATAAAGCAGCGAATAAACCTTGAGTACCGTTGATATTGATACCAGTTAGCTGTGAACCAGCTTCCTCGCCTTCAATTACAACCATCTCTAAGTAATCATTAAATCTTAGTCTTGCTTCAGCTTCAGACTTAATGTACCATAGGTAACCGCCAGCTCCGTTTTCAGAAGTAACTTCAACCCAACCAATTTGAGCAGTATCAGAACCATTAACTTGGTACTGATCTCTGATAATAACTGGTCTGTTTGAGAACTGAGTGAAAGAAGCATCTTTTGACTTATATGAAGCAGCCATTTCAGATCCTTTTGCAAACTCAGTACCGTAAACAAATAATCTACAGTTATCTTGGTTATCTAAAAACGTGATTGCACCACTCGCTGTGTTATCTAAACACTGTTGAGTATATGGTTGAACAACCGCGTCGTTTGTTCCTACAGCAACAACGTAACATTTTAGGATGTTAGCAGTATCAGGTGCAGCGAAAATTACTGAATCACCAACATTTAGTAAGTGTCCAGTAGGTAATCCTGCGATGTGACCACCACTACCAGCCGTAGAGCTTAATGCTCCAGAAGCGTTGTTTGCATCTGTAATATCCACACCTTCATAAGTAGTGTGAATTCTACCTTGCTCAGACCAAATTACTTGATCAGAGGCTAATGGCATTTCTGCCCCAACCATACCTAGAAATCCAGATATAGTTCTTTTACCATATCTCTCCACTTCTTTCTCGTAAATCTCAGGTAGGAATTGCGCAGCAAAAGTTCCACCACCAGATGCACTATCGAAAGATAAATAATTATCTCCCCATAATGTTTGAGTAGGTCTTGGAGTGACATGAGCTAAATTTGCCAGTGAACCTGGCGACGTTAAAAAACTCATAATTTTTAATTTTTAATTTATTGTTAAACTTATTTTCTCATTTTAACTCTGAGTTTTGACGAATCATCTCCAGTAATAGCTCTTACTTTAATCCCACCAGCTTCAACAACACCGGAGTGTGTTTGTCTAGCGGACATATCAACGTTTTTAGCTTTAGCCATGCTATCTTTCATAGCATCAGCTTTACCTTGTTGATAAAAGTGGTTTGCTACAGCATCTGGGTTACTCGCCGTAAACAAAGCTTTATGATAACCTTGTGGGTCTACTAATTGATTTTTTTTATCTAAAAATTTAGATGCAAAATTATTAATATTGCTTTGGGCCTCTTTTACCTTAGCAGCGTCTTTGACATTATATCTAAATCTTTTTTCACCAATCTTGTATTCAAAACCTTTGAATTCATTATTAAACAATTGGTTAGTTTTATTTTCAAATACTTGTCTTTGTTCTTTAGCTACCTTAGTGCTTTGTTCAGACTCTTTGTTATATCTGTTGAAAAAATCCACAGCGTTTTGCTGATCGGGTGTTAACTTAACTCCACTTTTGATTTCCTCGTAATATTTGGACTTTTGCCCGTCCAAGTGGCTTTTAGCGTTGGCAACTTGCTCTTTAAACGCTAATTTTTTTCTACGAACATCTCTTTCCTCATCGACTTCATCATCCCATGAGTAGAGATCTTCCATAACAAAACTAATTTCATCATCATCAAGATGAGGTTTAGTTTGTTTTAAATATTCTCGTAATAAGGTTTTATCATCAAACTTACTATAATCTTGATTTAACCTTACATAATCTTCTAAAGATCCACCAGTGTCTTCCATAAAGTCTACAACTTTTTGAATATTTTCTGGTAAAGGTTTTCCAGTTTCTTTAGCTTCTTCAATAGCTTCTTCAACTTCATCAGCTACTTCTTCAACTTTTTCTTCAACTTCTTCATCAGTTATTTCTTCAACAACTGGTGCTTCTTCTTCAACCTTTTCTTCTATTTTATCTTCCGTTTGTTCTTCTTTAATTTCTTGAACAACTTCTTCTTTAGGTTCTTCCTCTTTACTTAAATCAACTTTAGCCACATTATCGTCTTTAACGACTTCTTCAGCTTGTTGTTTAGACATGTCAACTTTTATAATGTTGTCACCAGGATTACCTAGATTTTTCATTTTACGTTTTGGTTGATCTTTAACCTTTAACGGTTTATCTTCAACTTTTTCGTCAGAACCTTGTGGTTTGACCACAGGTACTTCTTGTTGTAGTTCTTCAACTACTTTTACATTTTTTTTAGCCATAATATAATATTATATAATTAAACAAATTACCTAGGCTCGAACATACCTAGGTCTAAACCACCAAGATTATCATTTCCTGCTGATTCAAATTTTTTGGGCGGTTTACCCGTATTTCTTTGATCGATTAATTCAGATTGTTGAGATGCTTGAATTCTAGTTCTTTCATCTTTACGATCTTCTTTTTCTTTTTCTTTATTTTTCACTCCATCATTCTCCATATTCTTTAATTGCATGTTGTACTGAAATTCTAATGCCATTAACTCTTTTTTTGCTTTAATTTCTAGCATTAATTTCTGTCCGTCTATTTGCGATTGAAGTTGTAATAATGAAGATTTTTGTTGTGTTATAGCACCTTGCTTTTGTACTTCTGCTTGAGCAGCAACTTGTTGAGCTTGTGCATTAGCTTGAGCTTGTGATTGAATATTTTGTTGAGCTATTTGTTGGTCCTCTTTTGATTTTGCTTTTCTACGTAGTTTTAAAACTTGATTAGCTAATTTTAAGTTTTTAATATCTCTAACGTCAATAGCATCTTCAAGATGTATACTCTGTTGTTGTAATGCTGCTTGAATATTGTTTTCAAGTAATTGTTTTTCTTCTTCATCAGGAGCTAACTCAATGTAAATACCAAAATCATATAAATGTAGATTAGTCATTTCATCTAGCGTAGCCACATTATGAGCACCTATTTTTTGTACAAAAGCTTCTCTTGCTGGAGAATATTCTATAATATCAGATATTCTTAACGAAACACCTTCACATAGATCAGATGTTATAAATAATCCAGCTTGTAATATATGTCTTGTAGCTGTATTACTATTTGCTGCAGCTATTTTTTGAACACCTACTAAAGCGTCTTTTGCTGGAGCGCTAGCATCTCTAGCTTCGTTTAAACCTGTAACATCTCTTATCATTTGTAAATAATAATTATATGTTCCAATTAAACTTTGTATTTTACCACCACCATTTCCACTGGTTATTTCTTGAATAGGTATTTTACCTGGATTCATATCTCCATCACCAGTAAATGATCTACCTATAACAGAACCAGTTTGGAAGAACATATTTAATGCTTCTTGTGGGCTATAATTTGTTCCATTACCTAAATCTATTTCAGCTAGTCCATCAGCGTCTAAATAAACACCATCAGGAACCATTCTAGACATCACCTGTTGCAGTTTTAAATGAGTAAGCTGTATCATATCAGCAAAACCAGTAATACGTCCTACAAGTGATTCTATTTTACCCTTGTATAAACGTGGAGCACAAATACTATAATTCATTTTTACCTTAGTGTAATCACTTTTAGGCCTAATCATATTTTTAGCGATCTCCCATTTTAATAACTTGTCAGTACCTAGAATCATTGCTCCTTCGTATAAAACTTCTAGTACTCTTTCTAGTTTACCAAATCTAGCCTCTAAAACAGCTACAGGTGGATCAAAAGTATCATCACGCATTATTATTTTTTCAGCACCTGATGACATTTCTTTTACTTTGTAAACCTCATTCATATATGTTTTATAATTAAAATATAAAACTCTAATTTGGTTTCTATCAATATCTTCACCTAAATAAGATGCTTTATCATGTACTCTATTACTTTTGTAAGATTGACCTGATATATCTTCTAGTTCTTGAGGTGTTAAATTTGGAAATTCTTTTTTAATTTCATTTATTGGTAATGTTTTTACCTCACCAACGTAGTATAAATCATCAAAGTATGGTGATTCAGTATAAGAATAAACTAAGTTAGCTGGATCAACATATTGTATCTTTACACCTTCAGCTTGATTAAACGTATGTTTTACAGCTCCAATACCTAGTGTTACTAAGTCATAGTTAACTCTTTTTCTAGTTAAATCGTATCTATTACCTTCAAGTAAAACATTTATAGCTTGTTCTTCAGCTAATTCAACAGCTTGTTTATATGTAAGCTGCATATGTAATTCTAATTCTTCTTCGTCTTGTGGTAATTTTTCTGGTGGTGTAGCTGATAAACTAATACCAAAAGCTTCTCTTGACATTTCATCTAACTCTCTAGTTCTCATGTCAGCTAGTAAAGTTTCCATGTATTTTGTTCTTTTACTAACACCGTATGGATCTTGTGAAAAAGCTTTTACATCAAAAACTCTTTCTGATATACCATTTACTACTATATCTACAAACTTAGGTATAATAGGAACGGGTTTCCAGTCTAAGTTTAAGTAGCTTAAGTCACCATTAATTGATAACTCGTCTTTATATTTTTGTATTGATTGTTCGCCTCTAGCATATAGTCTCAATTTATGAAAGCTGCTTTCATTAGTATGAAACTTATTAAATCCAGTACCAACATCAAACCATTCTCTTTCAATAGCTTTTCCTATTTCAATACCATAGTCTTCGCTCAGCTTTTCAGCATCGCTAACCGTTTGGCTAGGAAAATTTGCTTTTATATTTGAATCGTTTCGAGTTCCCATATTAATTTTCTATTATTGTTGATCTCATGCCAGATTGTTTGTATCTAGCGAAATTTATGTTTAGTTTTTGTTTTTCTACCTTAGCGTTAGGGTTGTATAGATGTCTATTACAAGCCATTATAGCTAATCCGCTACTTATAGTAGCATCAAATTTGGTCCTATTGTTTATATCAAACTTAGCCCAATCGTTTAATGTTTCTGTAAAATACAAACTACCGTGTGATCCGTCTTGTTTTTTACCTACATTACTTTGTATATACATTTCAATAGCAGCAGCATGAGCTTGTTTAATATCTTCACTTGAATTAGGTATACCACCTATTTCTTTTTCAGCAACTGATAGTTTATTCCACGTTTTATCAGGTCTATTCATTGAGTAACCTCTATAACCTCTACGTTTAAAATAATACAATAATCTAGGTTTGTTATTCTCACATAATAAAGGCATGCCATAAAATACACAAGCCATTAAAACATCTTCAAAGAATATCTCAGCTGTTTGTGGACGAGCTATGTATTCTAAAAAGAAGTGATTAGGTGGACAATCTTCCATGCTAAATTTTGTTAAGCCGTGAAGAGATCCTTTAGAACCTAAACCATCTACAGTACCTGATATATCGTAACTATCACAACCAAGTGCACCCATGTGCTCGTTTCCAGGAAACTTTAAATGATTTTTTAATTTTATATTATTTTGTAAATGAAGAGGTGGTGTCCAAGTTATTTTAAATCTACCTTTTGCATTTGGGTAAAATATTACTGTAGAATCTTTTACACCATTAACCCATTGAAAATTACCAGTTGATATACCCTGATCTGTTTCTTCATTAAAATCTATTTGCTCGTATATTCTAACTAAATTAAATATACTATTTTTTGTTTCATCTCTAAAAGCGTGTTCAGTAGTTCTTGGAAACTGTCTGTAAAACTCATTTAAAGCGTCTTGGTCATTTTTTAATCCATCAGCTTCGTTTTGCCAATGATCAACGACACCTATATCAATATAATCACCGTAAGGTCCTTTTACTTCTTCTTCAGGTGTATCAAAAACAGGTATACCATATTCATCAATAAATCCCTCGTAGTTCCACTCCATTGGTATGAATAAACTG
>Ga0181406_1000218_pt1 | contig 22423 bp, 51 predicted proteins | sample 29SPOviralmetaG_FD_130135 | JGI IMG/M metagenome (GOLD analysis project Ga0181406, IMG submission 130135) | Marine viral communities from the oligotrophic San Pedro Time Series (SPOT) site, San Pedro Channel, CA, USA - 29 SPOT_SRF_2011-12-20 | ecosystem: Environmental > Aquatic > Marine > Strait... | reverse complement strand
GATGATGCAACTTGCACCTTGTCGTGCCAAGCCATCAGGACCTGCTATAATACTAGAGTGAAAGCTAGTCTTACCTGTATTAGGTCTAGCACCTATCTCTATGAGATGTCCTGCATTGATGCCTTCTACCTGTCTTGTTAAACTAGGCACGTTAAACGACCAACGTGCTTCCAAATCATTCTTAGCTAATAGTGTATCAATCTCCATATCATCCCACTCCACGTTAAGGTTAGGTGTAAAATCATCTCCGTATATCTCTAGTATGTTACGTATAGGTTCTAGTGACGAGTGTGAGCCATTAACGTAATCAAAGCCTATGTTAGCAATGTCCTCGCCAACGACTTGTTGAAATAACTTTGACAATACTTCTTGTGCAACATCTTCTCCCATAGGTTGCTCACTCTTTATCTGTCTAAACAAATGTGAGTATGCTTGTTTCTGTGCAGTTGTGAGAGTCGGATTGCTTGACATAAACAATGCCTCTATCTCATCAGGTGTAACAGTTCTTTCATACCTGCTCATGGCTTTGTCAATAGACTGCTTAACCTTCCTAGCATCCTTACTGAATAATCTATCAGGACACTTTGCTCCACGATGAGCATCATAGAATGATTTATCCATCAAACTTCTTACTAGTGCTAATTCCATATCTGTGTCTCCTTTGGGGTTAATAGTTTTAAATTATCTACGTCTTCTTGTCTCCTATACTTCAAATCGTCATGCAACTTGAGTATCTTAATATCCTTGACATGTGATCGTAACTCTTTAGCAAATGCAAAAGACTTGGGTAGTGCATCAGGGTCAAGTGCGATTATTGCAGTAGAGAACTGTGAAAGGAACAGTTTGTGTGAATCCGATAATGATGTACCCAACACAGCTACCCCAACATATACATCACTGCCAATAACACCTGCACTGACACAATCCTCTACTACTATTGCGATACTACCACAACCAAATGCATATGGCAAGTCCGAAGAACCATACCTTTTCCATTTAGGTAACTTTCGGTAGACTGACCTACCTGTAGCATCAACAATCCTGCCATTATCTTTGATAGGAAAGACAACTCTACTTTCTTTGACATCGTACAACAAGTCAAGTTTATCCACATCTAAGTCCCACAGTTCACAGAAAGTCATAACCTCTCTCCTGTAGCCATGTGGCACGATATACTCAGGCATTTCAAATGATGTCCCAACTTGGGACACTTGCTTGATGTCACGTATCTCCTCAACAGTCATGTGAACACGTGAACTCCCTCGTACATTACAAGATGCTTTGTAACAATTCCATAACAGAGAACCCATGTTGTTGGTAACTGTAAACGTCTTGTATGAATTACATGCAGGACAGTTCAGTCTTTTTGTTTCTCCATTACGTATGTCTAAGTCTTCAATATAAGTGTATACATTATACATGTTATTATAAGTATCCTTCCTTGTCGGCATTTAACATGCTTGTAGCACAGGTTTTTTCATCTGTCAAATTTCTACGTGCTTGTAATGCCAAGTTAGCACTTGTGAATGTATTTTTCATGTAAGGTTTAACAGATTGTGGGTTAGCATGTCCTGTGACAGACATAATATTACCCATAGATACACCTGCATCAACCATTTCAACTGTGCCTGTTCTACGTAAGTCACTTAATCGTAACTCATTAGATAGTCCTGCAGAGGTCATAACTTTCCTAGCTATGATTGGTAGTTTAGTGAGTGAATAAGGCTTGTATGAGCCTCTGAAGGGTCGTGGGCGAGGAACTACATACTTTTGAAACCCATAATCATCCTGTTGTTGTACTAACATTTCATGTAACTCATCCGATATAGGTAAAAATACTTCTGCTCTTCGCTTTGACTGTTGTATCTGCATACGTTTAGCATCTAGATCAAGATTAGACCACTCAAGAACTCTCATATCTCCAATACGTTGACACCATTCGTATGCCATCTGTGCAATCAAGCCAATGCTCCTTGTTTTAAAATCAGAGTAAGCAGTATCAAGAAACCTGATAACGTCATCTTTAGTCCAAACAACTTTTCTGTGTGTAACGACACGTTTCTTTATATTACTAAATGGATTCATATTACAATGCTCCATGTTGATTCCGTAATTAAGCAACACCCTAATGACAGACATAAGATGATTAGCAAATGACACACCTCTCTCACACCATTTGTTGTAAGACAACTTGGCAAGTTTGGTGGTCAAGCTAGACAGTTTATAACTGCCTAACTCTATGCCATCAACCACACTTGTAGAGCAAACTATACCTAAAAAATACTTATACTGTGCTTTAGTTTCTGCTCGTAAGTTATTGTATTCAAAGGATATATAATACTCTTTGAGTAATTCCTGAACTTTCATTATGCCACCAATAGAGACTTAAATTGAGGTGAAGAAATCCACTTTGCTACCTCTTGTTCTCTCTTCCACATGGTCTCTGCTTTTGTATCAAAGCCTGTATTACGTATGTTGAAACCATTTCTCTCATCTGCGTATGATGAGTAATTAGTGAAGGCAGAGTACAGAGCATAAACATTCTTACCTCGTCTAGATATCTCCTGACAAGCTAACTCGTACATCTTCTTAGCCATAGTCTCTGACTTGATTAGCTTACTCAAGAAATCTTTACCATCTACTTTGAGTGGTATGTTTGCCCACTTCTGCATCATCTCACAACGTAAGTCAAAGTTACTCTTAGCTAACTTAACTTCTGCTATTAGTCTACCCATAGTGAAGCCACTTGTGTTCTTCATCTTGATGAGGTCAAACTCTCCACCAACTTGTCCATTGGAACAGTAGCTATCAATAGCACCAAAGTATACTTGGTTAGATGTTAAACCATCTATGCCATGCAGAGCAATGATTCTCTCATTGATTACTGTTTGGTGTTTAGCAGTTGTGATCGTATGCTTTACATTAGGTAACGTAATGTCTAAGAATACAAAGGCATTGTTTCTTCCTGTCTTTATATTTACTTTTGCACCATCAAGGTCAACAGGGTGTCTATTCTCCTGTATAACTTTCTTGATACCATTGAAGAAGTTCACGTGATTTACAGTTGAGAACTTATCTCCTACGATACCCAAGTATTCTCCTGTTACAGAGTTTCTTACGTATCTTTTACCTGTAAACTTAGTGTCCTCATACTTTACTTTAAAGTCTAGATTAGTGTCCTCTAATGTGAAGAGGTGTGGTATGTATGCATCTAATGGCATGTTAGTCTCCTTTCAAAAATATGTCCCAACTTGGGACTTTGGTTAAGTGATACTTGCTTATATAAGATTTATTTAGAAATGTCAACTCGTCTCTGTTTGTTCTTTCTATTGTATGAACCTTTACCTTTTTTAGGTGGTACGATTTGTTTTCTCTTCCTTGTATAAGCAAGTAGTCGTGCTATTGGATTAATACTTTTTATCTTCATGATACCTTAATTGCTATGTAAACACATAATGCTATGATTAGCAACTTACCATAGTCAAGGTCAAACTTTGTACCCTCGCCATAGTTCTTGTGATACTCTATATTAAAAAAGTCTGTTATTCTATGCCACATTTTATATCTCCTTTATCTCATCTTCTAAAAAAACTTCTCCTACATCTAGAGTATACCAATTTTCTCCACTCCACCTTTTTCTTTTCACTATCTTACCTTCAGCTATTGAAACAAGGTTTCCTTGAATATACTCTGCTCCTTGAACTTCAGTTCCTAATGAGTATTTATACATCATTCATGTTCTCCTCCTATATCGTTATCATCATACTTAATTCTCTTGCCTTTGTAATACATATATCTACTTCTGCTTGGTGTGTGATAGCCTTTCTTTATAAAGAATTTAGGCTTTCTCTTTGCAGTTTCAAACGTAGCTACAGTTATAGCTATAGCACCTAATAAAAATATGTGAGCAACTGCAGTTATACCAAACATCCACATACTACTAAAGTACATAGAGAATACTATGCACCACATCCATGCTAACACTTGCATAACCATATGCCTAGTGTTCAAGTCAGGTATGTGTCGCAATGGATTACGTTCATGGTTCATTACAGATTGCCATGTATCATATACTACCTTAGTCATTATAGATTCTCCCATATATCTGTTATCGCTACAAAGAAACCATAGGCATATACCAATACAATAACTGTCTTCAACACCTTATTTATTTGGTCATCTGCCATGTACACCCAATCGTGATACTTCCTAGGTGTAGTCGTACCATATGCTTTCAATCCTAAGTAATCAAAGTTCCAAGCATCTCGCCTTGTATCTTTCTTCTTAGTCATAGCTTTCCCTTTCTAAAACAACTAAACCTAAAACTCTATCTAATTGTTTAACATCTTCTTTGTTACCTTTGCTTACTGAATCTGCAATCATGTTTTGTAAAACATCTACAGTTATATCTAGAAACAATTTATCGTATCCACGTTTAATTTTCATTGTGAAGTCTCCTTTGCATCAGGACTTATAAACAAGAACCCACCATAGTTACCCTCTTCATCTGCAGATACTTCAATCGTAACAGGTGCATAGTTAGGTGCTTTCAATAAGAATTTAGGGAAGCCATCTTCTCCCTCTCCTAAATATTTGTTTATAGAAAAACCTTCTAGTTGTTTGTAATATTCATTCATGTCCATTATACCATCTCCTTATTGTTGTTATACATTTCATGCCACTCATCTGACTGTATGCCCTTGAGTATATGAGCAATCACATCTACTGTCCAACCATTACCAATCATCTTGTATCGTTGTGTCTTTGATACACCCTCTGTGTAATTATCAGGTAGTGTCTGCAATCTCTCACACTCAATAGGTGTTAGCTTTCTCCATGTCATACCTTCTACCACAACATTATCTTTTTGTACAGTCGTAAGACAATTAGTTTTATCATCATCACGTATCTCTACTTGTGGTGTCAATGGTAAATCCATTTGGTAATCTTTACGTACACCCTCTGCATCTAGCCTACGATTAACAATGCGACCACCCTTGGTGGAATATGTAGCTACCTTTGGTTCTCTATTGCCACCTTGCATAGTCAATAGTGTAGGTGCTTTACCATTCATGTGATACACTTGCTTTGTTGCTCTGTAATTGTAGTGTGCATACTCTTCTGCATCTCCTACAGGTATCAGTCTATCAACAAGTGTCATACCATTATTACCTGCTCCCTTGTACATTGTAGCAGTAGCACACAGAGACTTTTGGTATGGGTGTTTATGATGTCTAGCATTACGTTCATTGATAGGTACAGGTGGCTCTCCATGATCCTCTTGTAGTATATCTCGTAACACTAAACCTAAATCTTCCATAGGTGGTATTGGTATCTGCATATACTTACCACTACATAATGGGTCATTCATTCTTTTACCAAACCAATAGTTTCTCCATCTGTTCTGTGCAGATTTAACACTAGAGTTAAGTAACTGTGGGGGAAATCCCATATGCTCTGTGATTACATCTTCAAACTCTTTCTTCATTCTAACATTCTCAAGTAGCACGTACTCAGGTTTTAAGTCATTCATAACATTTATAAACTCAAAGAATAACTTGGAACGTGGGTCATCAAATGCCAACTGATCTCCTGCAAAAGAAAATCCCTGACAAGGTGAGCCACCTAGAAGTAGGGTTATAGGTTCAGAGTTGTATGGGGTACGTGTAGCATACCAATCTTTTAACTTTGTAACATCTCCTAACTGTATTGTATTAGGAAAATTCTTTTGTGTTACCTCCATAGCATACTTGTCTATCTCACAAGCATAGTATCTATGAACAGGTATGTTAGCACGTTGTAAGGCTAACTGCCCACAACTCATGCCATCAAATAAACTTAGTACATTCATAATGTTATCTCCTCTACCTCTGATTTTTTAAAGCATAATGTATTGTCATCTGTTTCTGCATCTTCATCTTCAATGACAATCTCATTACCAAAGTCATGTACTATGACACCATAAATTTCTTGGTCTATGACTTTTATTTTATCTCCTACATTCATGTTATACTCCTATATATAAACTTTTGGGTTAAGGTTTTCTGTTGACTCCATATATATTGTACCCTCAAAATCTTTTGATATGTAACTCCATTCTTTTTGTTTATATTGGTTGTCATCAGGTCGTTGTTGCATAAAATAGTTATCAGTATGTGGATTATACTTGACTCTATAATAATGTGGGAAGTGTTTTGTCTTGTCTTGATCAGTAGATATTAAACCAACTGCAAAGGCATGAACATTTTTCTTGCCCTCTTTTCTAACTCTTTCTTGACCACCTTTTCTTACAACAAACTTTGCTTGTTCTAAAACCATAGTAGGTTGATGGTCAACTACTAGACCACTCTTGTAGTCTTGTACACTCCAAGTTTTCTTGTGTAAATTCCAATAGACTCTAACCTTTTGCATATCTAAACTCCCATGTATGTTGAGAAGAACAATACTAATATCCCACTCACAATTAAAATTACTATTGTGTCGTTGTTATTTGGTAACATAGTTATACTCCCATTTTTATTTAGTGTCAATATAAACTCTCATGTGTGTAGAGTCTTCCATGTTTGCACCATGATATGCCCTACCTTGTCCATACAATTCCTTCTTGAGGTGTTGTCCTTTCACTCTTATGTTGTATGACTCCTTGTTAAGATACTTCCTACAGTTCTTGACAAACTCCTTGCCTTCTGCATCTTGTGGTACTTCACTAAAAGTATAGTAGTGTCCTTTGAGTGCTACTATATTGTACAATTTCTTATGTAAACTTTCTATAATATCATCTTTAGTATTACATCTTTCTTGTAGATTCGCTATGTCTGTAGTCAATCCTAGTATTTTATTCTCTTGTTCTTCAACAGTATTAACCAAGTCTTTAGTCGTACCCATATGCTTTGATCTATCTAACATCTCCTCTTGATCACATAACTTTACGAATGATCTAACCATATGTTGAAAGTCCATGTGTGATATAGGTATATGTTTATCTTCTCCTTCTGAATAGTATGTCTTATAATTCAAGTCATACATATCACTTGCTAGTTTGCCACTACTAGTGGTTGCACCTAGCATGGTTACTACTCTATGTATTTTCATTGTGTGTCTGTCCTTTCTATTAAAGTTTCATTTATAAAATCACGTAGTTCTCTTAGTTGTTTAGTAGTCCACCAATCCCTAACAAGATACTTAGTTCTCATAGTATTTTTTTCATGAGGTTGTATCGCTTGTAGAGAATTGTATTGTGTATCTGAATGTTCAGATTTATTAAACATAAAACCATCTCCCATCTCTTCTCTAGTTTTCCAATGTAACATTATTCATACTCCTATATTTGTTCAATTATTACGTCATCATAGCCTTTAGCTTTCCATTCATCTGCATCTCTTTTTGCATCTTTATAGTGCTTATAGTAGTCATCATTACCCCCTACCCAAACTATGTACTTATACTTATTAGCTAAATCATTTTCAATTTCTAATATTACCTTATCCATTTATCTTCCACTCCTCTATTGTAAAGTTACTAAATAATTTCTCTTGATCTATATATCTTTTACCCATGTACTTAACCCTACTCTTTAATTCTTGTATTGTCAAGTCCTTAACGTCAGTAGATTCTCCTTCATCATCATAGCTTAGTATTATTGCGTTGCCACTAATCATAACGTCATCAAGAGTAAAGAAATAATTGTACTCTTTTAGGTTGCCCTCTTCGTCAGTCCATATATCATTACCATTTACTTTGTAAGGATATAGTTCTAGCATTCTACAATTAAGTAGTTCTCTTTTGTGGTCGTAGTCTTTACAGTCTACTTCTACAACGTATTCATCTTTTGCATTCACTAAATATGCCTTCATTATTCATTCTCCTTTTTAGTTTCAGTTTCATACCAATCTAATGCACTACTCATGATCATATTGGTATAGCTTATACCATATCCACTACCTGCCTTCAAGTTATTTTTATCTATCAAGTGTTTGTGTATATGTGTAATGTTATCCCAATTATCTAATATCCTTTTACATAGATAATCGAATTGTGTATCGTCTAATACATTCTTATCATGTTCATAGTATAAGTATGAACTCATTAAGTATATAGGTACTAACCTATTGTTAGATATGTTACTTAATTCCATGTATACGTCTCCATGCTACCCATGTTATAGCTTGTAATTCATATGCCTTGATGCCTAGCTTTTTAGAGGCACGTTGATATGCCTTTTGAATATCTAGGTACTCTAGCTTCCTAATGTTAGTGTTAGGTGTAGTCAAGCCTTGTCTATCGTTGTAGTATATATTCCTTGCGTGTCCATCAATAGTAATATCTGTTTCATCACCACTAATATTCCTAAAGAATGATACAATCTTTTTACCATTAAGTATAGTTATAGTTTCATCATAGCTTGGCATTGTCTCCAATATATGCCATGCCTTTTGTTTCATTTTGTGATACGTACTAACCTTGATGCTATCCATATCTTGACCATTAATAAATGCCTCGCATAGTTCCTTGGCATTGATAATGTTACGTTCCCATTTATTGTTAGGTGATAATGCACTCACTACCCCTATCACAATATGAATTGGTAACTCTAATTGTGTCGCAATCTTTTTGCAATCTGAGTTAGCATTTACGTACCACGTTAACCCATGTTTTATTTCATTCGCATTGGCTAACTTGTATATTGCGATTATATTTTTAGTCGTTATCATGGTTGCTCCTTCTATTATATGTATAATTTTCCGTTACTTATTCTACACTTTTGATAATCAATATCAGTAAAGTGTGTCTTTTGTCTTTTAATTTTGTTGAATCTCATATTGAAAAGATGAGTTTGTCCTTTATCAGTATCATCAGGAACGAAATAGTTAACCCATAATTCATAAACTAACATTTCTAATTCCTCTTTAGTCTTAGCTTTAATCTCATTCTTATTTATTTTAGCTTTTTCCATGATTGCTCCTTCTATTGTTAATCCTATTATATGTGGGTACAACACTATTACAGTATTGTACCTATGTCAAGTCGCACTTATCCTGCAAAATGATTTAAAGGTTTTTGAGTCATAGCTTTCTCAAAGGCTACAGTAAGTTTACCAAAGTGAAACTGCTTGAACGTAGCACCCACGTTAGTTTTAAACCAACCCCTTGACTTATCTTTTCTAAGTCTAAAGAATCCCTTCTTATTGAAAACATTAAACCTTCTGCCTTTAGTTCCATCATTCAATGGTTTTGTAGCTATTGCAATTACAAACATAGTTATACTCCTTATATAAGTTAAAGTTATATGGGCATTATACCCACGTATAATAGGGAATGTAAAGAGGGTTACAATAAATAATTTAAACTGTAACCCCATTTAATATTTCTCATTCGTTATATGACATATGTATCTTGATACGATTAGGCATTCATTATAGTTACTTAACCCAAGTGTCTTTTACTTAAACTCATAGCTAACTTTTCATATAGTATAGTAATGTAGATTTAACCTCGCTTTTACACTTTGATTCTCACCTGATCAGGATATTAAGAGAAGGCAGACTAGACAACACACAAAACTAGTCTCTTTATATTTCTCGCCCACTTATCACTCGTTGCCACCCTAGGATTTTTCTAGTCGCACTTGTCCTATCTTTTACAAACTACACTTGGTCGCTTGTCTAGTGTTAGGGTGTTACGTCATTCGTATATTTCACGTTATATACTCGATTGGCACACCTAGTTAGCTCACGTCTTGCCCACGTATGGATAAGCATTCGCATTTATCGTATAGGGGATTTACCCTTGATAAGATCGATTTAAAGTTCGCACTTGCACCCATTTAGAGACTAGGTCGTATGTCTTTATCTTGTCTAGATCGTTACATTTTTAACTTTATCCGTCAAGAGTTTTTTAAAAAATGTTTTTAGAAGATTGTTACTGTAACTTTTATCTAAAAACTAGAAACTTTTATTTGTTTTGTTGCGATTAATAAGACTTACATTTTACTTGCTTATTAAAAGAACGCTTTTACTCAATTAAAACCTTCTTTACTCTTAATGAACTTAGCTAGTTAGCTTCGATCATGTAAACATTATTATTTAAAAATTCGTAAATGTAAATAGCTAATATGAAAAAAAGTTAATTATTTTTTATCAATTAGTAATTTGTTTAATAAAATCAAATAGTTAAGTATTAAAAAAAAATTAAATAAAATGTTAAATAGTTAGTGAATATAAAAAAGTTTTATTTTGTATTATATAGTATACGAATTTTATAGACGAATTTTAGGTTAAACAAAATATGGGTATATCTTGACGTAATGAAGGATATGCAAAGGTAACTGTTAAATAAACAGTAGTTTAGAGTATATAAAATGTAACAATATCAATAGGTTAGCTATATTTTAAATAGTTTTTTAGTATCAAAAGGTATAAAACAATAAAATATCTGCAGAAAAGTAGAACAAAAGGTGAACAAGGTAGGGTATAGCCACAGCCACACCCCCCGTACACGTTACGTATCATGTACAAATACACAGATGGGAAAATTGGAGTGTTAACTACATGGGTTAACTGTCAAATATAGGTGTCAAGTAAAATATATTTTATTTTTGGGGTTGACAAAAGAATAAAAATCGGGTATAATTAGGTATAACTGTTCATTTAGATGTACACTTAAATGATATTAACTTAAAATATATAAACATATAAATGAACACTTAAATGAAGTAGTAACTATTCCCCTCCGTACCAACATAATTTTAAATAAGACTTGACAATGAAGAAAAAATCAGTAAAACTATACATACCTGAGGGTAATATATTAGAAGCATTCTATGATGCCTTACATAATAACACATTACACAAGATACATATTCCTCACAGTTCCGTATTCTACATTCGTGCTGCGATAGAAGCTAAGACTGGTGTCCGTTATACACTAAAGCACGTAGAAACTGCGATGAAAGCAGAAGGAATGTTAGAAGATGTTTGAGACATGGGTATTAATCTGTGCTATGGGAAGTCCATTATGCCATACTTTAGTAGATGAGTACGGACCATACAAGAATAAACAACAGTGTATTGAGAGAGCCTATGAGATAGCAGTAGAATTGCCTGAACATATGCCTAATTATGAAGCTGTAAAGTATAAATGTATGAAAGTACAAGAAGACTTAAAGGGTAAAATAAAAACACAATGGCACACGAAAAAAGAAAAGCAGCATTACTCAAGAAGCATGGACTAAAGGGTGTAAACAAAGCAAAGAGAACACCCGATCATAAAACGAAGTCTCATGTCGTACTAGCAGTAGAAGGACATAAGATGAAGTTGATCAGGTTTGGTCAACAAGGTGTAAAGGGAGCAGGTAAGAATCCTACTAGTGCTAAAGATAAGGCACGTAAGAAGAGCTATTATGCTAGACATGATGCTCAAGGTAAACCAACTACAAAGCTATCAGCTAAGTATTGGTCTCATAAAGTAAAATGGTGATATAATGGCAAGTTTTTCAGGAGTTATAAGTGCAATAAATAAATTGAGTAAGCCTTTACAGCGAAAGATTGCGAAGAAACTAGGTATAGATGTAGAAGGTAAACCCGGAAGAAAGACTGACAGTATTATTGTAGGTACAGATAGAGTTGCAGCAGAGAAAAAATTACAAAGACTTGTAGGTGGTACAGCTGTAGGTGGAGCAGGGATAGCAGCTTACAGTATATCTGATATTATAAATGATTTACTAGGAATAAAAAAGATGGGTGATGCCACTCTTACTGAAGCAGATAAAAGAAAAGCTATGATGGGTAAGGCACAGGCAGAAACTAAAACTAAGGGAGTTAAAAAACCTAAAAAGAAAACACCACCCAAGATAACAGATAAAGACTTACCTAAACCTAGACCTAAAAAACAATTCATGACAGATAAGTCAGGCAAAGATTCAGAGGTAGAGTTTAAAGCTATGAGTCAAGGTGGAGCACTTAAAAAAATACCAAATACTAATCCCGGATTGAAGGCATTAAAAAGTAAAGCACCCGATGTGGTCAAGAAGATGGGTTACATGAAAAAGGGTGGTATGATGAAGAAGAAGAAGACAGGGAGCACTGACTATCGTAAAGGTGGAGCAGTAGGAATGATGATCACTATAAGTGACAATACAAAAAAGAAAGGAAAATAAGCCATGCCTATGCACGGAAAAAAGAAAACTAAAATGTACTCCAAGGGTGGAGCAGGAATGAAGAAAAAAACAAAGATGTACTCTAAAGGTGGAGCAGGTATGAAGAAGAAGACCAAGATGTACTCTAAAGGTGGTGCTGCTAAACGTAGATAATGTCGTATCTCATTAGTAACATCCCACACTTTAAGTGTTGGGTACGAAGAGAGTTCACTTGTAATCATCAGAACTATCATGGTGAGTTCCTTCATGCAATGGCAATAGCTGTAAACACAATACCTGACAGGTCATTAAGTTTCCAAGTCGTATTCACAGGTTGTGAAATAGATATGGAAGATGGTCCTGATGAAAACGTGCATGGTGGTGCAATGTGGGCAAGGATGCCTATACAAGCACTCGTGGCAGATATACCTGTAGATGAATGGGCAGACCCTATGGAAGATCATTTGTGTCAACCTTGGGATTGTGAGTCAAGACATCATGCAGTTACAATCATGGATAGAGTTAGTTCATCTCCGTGGCTATGTAAGATAGACAATGGCTTCTACACAGGTAAATATTTATTCACTGTAGATTATACAGACAGTGATATAGCAGACGATCCTGCACAACATAAACAGTCACACGTGATGTACTTGTTAGATGCAAGAAAGTGGACAGGGAATGTGGTAGCACTTCCTAATAATAGAGTTAGAGCAACAAGTCCTGCCTTATGGAGAACAGGTGAGGGTGCTCCTGATTTTAGTCCTTCACAGTGGATTCATTCTGCTGAATCTCATGAGTCTTATCTAGACCCTTCCGTAACATTTAACAATCTATATGAGGATACCAATGGCAGTAAAAGCAAAAAAAACAATAAAAAAAGTAGTAAGTAAATTAAAGAAAGCTAGTAAAGCTCATGCAGGTCAGGCAAAAACTTTAGCAGCACTTAAATTAAAAAGTGGTGGTAGCACAGTAAACAAGGCAGGTAATTATACCAAACCTGAAATGCGTAAGAGAATATTCAATAGAATAAAAGCAGGTGGCAAAGGTGGTGCTCCCGGTCAGTGGTCTGCACGTAAAGCTCAAATGACTGCAAAGGCTTACAAGGCAGCAGGTGGTGGGTACAGAGGATAATGGCAGACCCTAAAGTAGGTACAGGTAAAAAACCTAAAGGTTCAGATAGAAGGCTATACACAGATGAAAACCCCAAAGACACTGTTAGCATTAAGTTTGCCACTGTATCGGATGCTAAAGCTACGATATCTAAAGTTAAAAAGATTAATAAACCATATGCGAGGAAGATACAAATCCTTACTGTCCTTGAACAACGAGCCAAAGTATCTGGGAAGAAAGAACAAGCAGCACTCGCTAAAAAAGCAAAAGAACAATTAAAGAAGGCACATGAACGAAAAAAGAAAAAATAGATGTGAGACTTGTGAATGTTACGATTGCGATTGCGATGAGTGCAACTGTGATTGTCACGAAGAAGAAGAGGTACAGGGAGTACCTGTATAATTAATGATAGAGTTTGTGCTTGTGTTTATGATGGGAACAAGAGTGATAGACCAAACACAAAGATTTGATGACATTGACAGATGTCGTTACTTTGCAGAACGTCTGCATAACCAACCAACCATACCACAAAAAGAAGGACCAAACTTAACGATAACTTCATATTGTAAACCTATAAGGAAAAGATAATGTTAGCAGAACTCGCAGCAGCAAACGCAGCTTTTAGTGTAATTAAAAGTTTTGTATCCAACGGAAAAGAATTAACAGGGTGTGCTAAACATATATCCGATTTTGTATTTTCCTCGCATATGGTTTATTAATCTTTTTAACTTTAGATATCGTAGCTTTAGCATCCGATACAGTAGCAAACTTAATGCTAACAGTGTCTTTGGGGTTTTCATCTGTATAAAGCCTTCTATCTGAACCTTTAGGTTTTTTACCTGTACCTACTTTAGGGTCTTTCTTCTTAGCCATTAGTTTTTGTATCCACCACCTGCTGACTTATAGGCTTTAGCCATCATCTGTGCTTTACGTGCAGACCATTGACCCGGAGCACCACCTTTGCCACCTGCTTTTATTCTGTTGAATATTCGCTTACGCATAGTAGGCTTGGTATAGTTACCTGCTTTGTTTACTGTGCTACCACCACTTTTTAATTTAAGTGCTGATAGCGTCTTTGCTTGACCTGCATGAGCTTTACTAGCTTTTTTAAGTTTTCCTGCTACTTTTTTTATTGTTGCTTTTGCTTTTTTTACTGCCACTTCTGTCCTCGTATAGATTGTTAAATGTTGTAAAGGGGTCTAGGTAAGACTCATGTGCTTCTGCAGAGTGTAACCACTGTGAAGGAGCAAAGTCAGGAGCACCTTCTCCTGTAACCCATAATGCAGGACTTGTTGCTCTTACCCTGTTATTTGGTAATGCTACAATGTTACCTGTCCACTCACCTGCATCTAACAAATACATCACGTGTGATTGTTTGTGTTGTGCAGGATCATCTGCTATTTCGCTATCGGTATAATCTACTGTGAATAAATATTTCGCAGTATAAAATGCATTGTCTATTTTACAAAGCCAAGGGGAAGAACTGACTCTATCCATGACAATGACACTATGGTTTCTAGCTTCACAATCCCAAGGTTGACATATATGGTCTTCCATTGGTTCTGCCCATTCATCTACAGGTATATCTGCTACAAGTGCCTGTATTGGCATTCTTGCCCACATTGCACCACCATGTACATTCTCATCTTCTGTACAACCTGTGAATACAACTTGGAAGCTCAATGACCTATCGGGTATGGTATTGACTGCAAAAGCTAACGCATGAAGGAACTCACCATGATATTGTTGGTGATTACAAGTGAACTCTCTTCGCACCCAACACTTAAAGTGTGGGATGTTACTAATGAGGTAGGACATTACTTACGTCTAGCTGCTCCACCTCGGGCATAACCCATAGTCTTTTTCATGCCACCTTTAGCCATATACTTTGTTTTTTTCATAGCTCCACCTTTATTCATCATTTTAGACTTCTTGGTAGCACCACCTTTGTTCATCATCTTTGATTTCTTTTTACCATGCATCGGCATAATTGTTGTCTCCTTCTATGCAGTTCTATGAAGTTTACCTGCAGTCCTAGTTCTGCGATAACTTCTATTCTTACTGCGTCTTTCTACAGTAAGATTCTTGGGTCTATTGTCTCTAGGATTCCCATTCTTATGGGAGACATCTTTGCCATCCCCTTTGGTAACTTTACCCTTTTTAAGCATGACACGTCTAGCTGCGTTCCTACTAGCTCTGTCTTTCTTTTGTTTCTGTTGCTTTTGATACTTTCTGTATTCAGAAGCATAGTTACGAGAGATCATGTCTTCTTTTTTGCTTTAGTTTTTTTCTTAGGTTTAACTTTACCTACACCTATGCTTACAACTATAATGCCCTTGCCACCTTTAGCTTTGCTTTTAGTTTTCTTCTTTGTTGCAAGAGACCCTTTATTCATAAAACCCATTTTATTTCTAACTTGAGTAGGAAGTTTAGACAATCCTTTACCTCCCCCACCTTTAGGGACAGGTCTTAATGAGCCACCCATACGTAGTTTTACTTTTTCACCTTCTTTATATGGATTTGATTCTGCATCAAATGTTCCAATATTACCTGCAGTTTTAGTAACAGGCAATTTTAATCTTATACCTTTAGGTAATTTATTAACATCTTTTAATCTAGCGTTGGCTGCTTTAATTTTAGAAACAGTTGTACCCATTAACTTTGCTATATCAGATACAGTATCTCCCTCTTTAGTCACGTAAGTTTTACCAACTATTCTTTTTGGTTGTTTACCTACTTTCTTTTTAAGCTCCATTGCCTTTTCTTCGGCTTTTTTCCTTGCAGGACTACTCATATTAACATCTCCATCTTCTTCGTGCTTGTCGTAAACGACTATTAGGATTTTTAGCTGCTTTAGGAAACTTCTTCATCTGTCCTGCACTCCTAGCACAAAATGATTTACGTCTAGCTGCTCTTTTACCTGTAGGCTTCTTCTCTGTTACTGCTGTTTTTAATTTACTACCGGGGTTTTCTCTACGATACTTGGCAACACCCTTCTTGGTCATACCTGCTCCACTCTTCGTAGAACGCATATCACCACTCTTTTGAGTAAAGCCTTTTAATCCACCCTTTTTTCGTTTAGCTGCCATGTTGTGTTTATCTTACCTTCTAAGTCTTCTTTGCTTTTAATACATTTATACTTAACAGCAACATAATTTGGCATATGTTCTGGCAAGTCCACTGCTATTTCGTAAGCACGTGCCACACATTCTTTCTTGGTTTCATAAGGTCCGTGTAAATCGGACAGTGTATGGCATATATTCTGTGTACCAATAAGGCATACAAGTACCCATGTCTCAAACATCATTTAACATTCCCTCTGCTTTCATTGCGTTCTCTACGTGTTTTAGTGTATATCTTTTTCCTGTCTTCGCTTCTATTGCTGCACGAACATAAAACACGGAACTATGGGGTATGTGTAAACGATTCAAGGTATTTGTGTGGATAGCATGATAAAATGCTTCCAGCATATTCTCTGGTGTATATAGTTTTACTGATTTTTTTCTCATTGTCAAGTCTTATTATTGTATAGTACGGGGATAATCATATAGGAGGAGGTTCATTTAAAATGTATTACATTTATATGTTATATATATCATTATTATATGTATACATTTTCCCTGTACACCTGTTATACATAATTATATAGCAGTTTTGGTGTTTTGTCAACCCCCCTTTTATAAAACCATTAAAAACAAGGCACTAGGTAGTTGGCATTTATCACTTGCTTGTAGTGGTTAACACTTAATTTTACCTATCTGTGTATTTATCTGTATATGCGTACTGTATGGGGGGTAGTGGCAGTGGCAGGTGGCATTGAAAACAGACAATTTTTTGATATTATGCGACAAACTGCAAGAAAAATAATATTTTTATGTCCCAAGTTGGGACTTTTTACCCATTAAACCCTTATAAACCCTAGATTTTTTATATAATTGTCAACTGTTAGTGTATCACTTGCCTAAATTGTTTCACGTGAAACATTACGATTATAAAAAATGATACCTATTCTCTTTATTTTATGCATACCCTACCCCAACACTTTTGTTCCTGTTTCGTTCTCTTTTCGCTATGTCCCAAAATATCTATTTGGCTTCCACTATACGTTTGAGCAAGTCCCAAGTTGGGACATTTGACAATGTTTTAAAACTATGCATAATCATAAACATCAATAACAACTTTACTTTGAAAGGTAAAAATCATGACAAACTTAAATGCAAATACTTTTATTTCTCTTTATGTTACTAGAACTAATAGACTTAATAATGACATCTTTAAGGATTTATCCAAGGGTGTAGATAGTGCAACGTATATGGCTTGTGTAGAATTGACATCTTCATCTAATGAAGAACTTTTTGAGAATGGTTACAAGGCTATGTTTGAGTTCAAAAAGAATGCCAAGGGTAAAAAAGTTCTTATCAAAAAGAGACAATTCAAAAATGATACAAGTGCTTATAAATCAATAATTGCAGATATTGAAAAGATTGTAGAATTTTCACAAACTGCAGAAGCCAAGTCTTCAAAAGTTAATGGGGTACGTGGGGTTGTTTCAAAAACTAATGCATACTTTAACCCTGCACCTTCTAAGTCTGAAAATGATAATTCTGAAAATGATGAGTCCCAAGTTGGGACATCAGAAGAAACACCTTCTGCACCTAGAACTAAGGAAGATGTACTTAAAAACTTTGCCGATATTTGGGTTGCAGAATTTGGTGAGGATTTACTTTCACTAATAGATTTTGCTTCAAGTGAAGAAGCACAAAAAATATCAGATTACTCAATAGATCAAGTTGCAAAAAAAGCATCATAAAAAATAAAACCAAGTCCCAAGTCAGAAATGGCTTGGGATTTTTTTGTGCCTAAATTCTGTCCATCATAATTATGATAGTAGGTTGTAGGCTATAGGTTATAGATGATGACAGTAGTATGTAGGTTATAGGTTATAGATTAAGTGTCCCAAGTTGGGACTTACATGTCCCATTTGACATTTGTTTTGTATGTGGTATAGTGTAAGCATACTGAATAAAGGTATTGATTTCAACGAGTTAGATGTCCCAAGTTGGGACAGAAAGGATAGACATGACGATTACTAAAGGCGAGAATGCTTACCTCAAATTAGCCTTTGAGAATGGGAAGCCAACCCCTGCTAGGTACACGAAAACCCTTAGATCATCTTGGGACTTCACACCTAACGCAGAACGTAAGCAGACCATAGATATGTACCCTATCATGATTAGTGGTGCATTGGGTAGTGATAATGCCATGCATGATTACCTTATGGCTAAACGTGATGAGCATAGACGAAGTGTGTTAGCTAAAGCTAGGGCATTTATTAAAGAGCAACGAGCAAAGCAAATGTCCCAAGTTGGGACTCCAACAACTGAGGAGAAGTAAATGAAAATTAAAGATAAATATAGACTGCTAGACAGTATCTTAATGTCTTGGTGGGATAGTCTACCAAAAGAGATGCAAAAAGAGTTAAGAGAATTTTATAATAAAACTAATGATTGATGGGGAGAGAACTAATGTTAGAAAAATTAGGTGGAATAACTTTATTAATCGTATCTGTAATCGTTGTAATTATCATGGGTAATGATATGTTATACAACGTAGGACTGATACCAATCGCTATATATACAGTGGGTGTACTCGGATTAGGTGGTGCAGTATATACATTATTGAGAATATGATGTCCCATTTGACACCTCTTATATCCTATGGTAGGGTGTAAGCAAGATAAACATTAACATTTAACAAAGGAGATTTCTATATGTTTATTATCAATTTTAACGATATCGCAAAAGGTCAAGTTATAGAGGGTGGCTTCACACCTATACGAATCCTTTTAACTTTAACTTATCTTAAACTTAAAGGGTACAAGCCTTTTAGATATCAAGGCGATAAGAATAGAATCAAAGTCAAGGGTTGGTTTGTTAGCAAGGGTAATGGTGGCAAGTCAGGTGAGCCTTTAATCAGATTCAACTTTGGTTCTAAGTTCTCATCATTCCATGCTTATGATAGACGTGGTAAGCCTAGAGTTACGCAGAATTGGTATGTTGCTTTCAAGTCTAGACTAGCACAGAAGTTGGTAGCATAACCAAAAGTCCCAAGTTGGGACACACAACGAGAGGAGAAGCTAGGCATCTTGTAAAACTGCCTACTTAAATTTTAACTATTACTTATGGAGTTACATATGTTACAAGATATACACGTATCAAAGATGACAGGCAAACTTGAGTCTTTGACTGCTATTAGCGACAATACAGTTACCAATGGCTTCTGCTACGACAGATACATCAAAGCCAAAGCTAAAAATGACAAGGCAGGTAAAGTCGTTGACATCTGTGGTGTTTGCTATAGTCACGTCATGCTTGGTTCTTATCGCAAGAATATGCAACCTGCATTATCTCGCAATGAGCATTTAGCAGAACGATTGCTTGAACGCAGTAATATACCTACGTATCTTGTGGCATACAAAAGACTTGATGCACATGGCGAATTACGTACTGAGACTGTGGACTCAAAGGGCAAAGTTATCAAGAGATATAATAAGTTTACACACATAGAGAACTATTGTCGTATTGCAGAACACAACCCACATTGCATATTCGCCTTGTGGACTAAACGTACAGATATTATTAAACCATTTTTTGACTCAAGAGATAAACCTAAAAACCTTATTATTATTTACAGTAATCCAAAAGTAGGTACGATCTTGAGCAAACCACCCAAGCACTTTGACAAGACATTCAATAATGTGTTAGAAGATGAGTATGTTGACGATCAGAATTGTACAGGTCAAAAGTGTAAGGATTGTCTGTTGTGCTATCAACATGGCACGACAGACACTATCGTTGAGAAAGTAAAGAAGTATTAACATTAACAATGTCCCAAGTTGGGACAAGGAGTATCAAATGGAAAAGAATAGAGAACTGTTATCATTATTGTTACAAACTAAAAATAGTTTGGAGACTAATCCACAAGTGCCTATACACATAAAGAACAAGTATAACTTGAAAAGACTTAATGAAGCTATAGCTATTGTGGAAGGCACTATAAGATATAAACAAGCATTCTTTACAGAGGAGTAATATTATGGATACAGATTATGCAAATGGTTGGAGATACATAGTTTGGGTAGGTGGTAACGATGATTACTACAAGAGCTACAATGATGCCAAGCGAGATGCAGACGATTGGAAAGCTAGAGGTTATAATGACGTAATTATTGAGGAGATTACAAATGAATAGTCAAGACACATTTCAAAAGATACCTGTTAGGAAAAAGCCTAATACTAAGAATAAAAATATGTGGAAGTTTAACAGGAAGATGCAACGTAAAATTAAACAACAACATCAGGAGAGGTTTTATGCAAAAGGTTAGAGTCTATTGGAACTTACATAGAAACTGTTGGAGCATACAAGATTGCAAGAGTGGTTTAGTAAAAGATCATAAGTCATGGGTTGTTCTTGAAGATGCTAAGTTTGTTGTCCGTAAGGGTGGACAAAAGCGAGTGCGACAAGAGGGCAAGAAGAATGTTCATGCTTTTGCAGTAGGTTATATATCAGAGTCAAGGGAAGAGCCATCACGTATGGTATATCTTGACGATTGGGATAGAGTAAAGTATAACCCCTATACAGATGACTACTTCATGCATCAAGGCATGAGTGATAACCAATACAAACCTAAAGAATGGAATTACATTCCAAGTGATTGGGTAGGTATGATTAACATGGATTCCTCAAATGGTAACCCCAAAGTTTACATTTAACCATGTCCCAAGTTGGGACACAACACAGGAGACGAATATGAAAGAATACTTTTTTAAAATACACATTGAAGGTATGAATGGCTACCTCTACTATTCAGTAGAAGCAGAGTCAGAACAGGAAGCAGTAGACATGGTAGACTTCTTCATGCAATCTGCACCACACATAATAGAAAAAGATAACAACTATGTTCAAGGTAAGGAGTTAGTATAATGAAGATACACAGAGTAGTACAAATGCTAGGAGCAACAACTAGCACAGGTAAATTAGCAAGTGATATGTATGACTTAAACTACAAGACATACTATTCAGAAGCAGAAGATAAGCACATACCTATATCACATATGGACTTTCAACATATGGTCAGGGCATTTGCTAAGTTGTGTGAGCAAGAGGAGATGCTTGACAGGTCAGAGCATATGGGTAGAACTAAAGACTTAGTTGCTAAGATTGAGAGGTTACAAGGTCAAGTAGAAACTTCATCTGCTAAAGTTAAAGACCAAGATAGAGGTAGAGTTATGCGAATCAAGGAGTTAAAAGAAGACTTGAAGAAGACTGATGACATCATTGAAAACAATGACAAGATATATAAGAAGAACTTACAAGAGCAAGAGGATAGGTTGCTTGGACTCACAACTAAGGTTGAGAACCTACAAGGTATGCTCAAGGAGAGAGATGAACTGCTAGAACAAGCAGAAAATCTTGCACATAGAGAAAGTAAACACGTAGAGTATTGGAGAAAGTTATACTATGATAATGCTAATACTAAAGGACACAGATATGTATTCTCTGAGATACCTAATGATGAGTATGGCAAGAAGCTAACAAGAGGTATGAAAGTATATCTTAATAACGAGTCATACACTATGAGAGTACGTGGACAACACATCAAGCCTGAACTCAAGGGTACAGGTGCTACGTATTGGGGTCAATCAATAGATCAGTCTACACATCTACGTGTTTACATAGATGCTATATAAAGTATTCGCCATTTGCTTTGGTGGTGTAATTGTGTTATATATTACATACATCATGGCGATGGCGATAACTAACACGTTTTGTAATTGTTTATAAATATAAGTCCCAAGTTGGGACAAAGGAGATTAAAATGTTACCTAATGATAACGATAGAATATTAATTTTAATTGTGACAGGAATAATTGCATTATTCTTTTCATGCTACATAGGAGTCTAATATGAATGTACTAAGTTTATTTGATGGCATGAGTTGTGGGCAGTTAGCCTTACAACGTGCTAACATACCTGTCCATAGATACTATGCTTGTGAGATTGACAAGTATGCTATTGAGGTGGCACAAAAGAACTTTCCTAATACAATACAGTTAGGAGATGTTACAAAGTTAAAAGATTGGTATGCTACACGTACCCCATACAACTCTGAACCTAT
>Ga0181406_1000217_pt1 | contig 22431 bp, 11 predicted proteins | sample 29SPOviralmetaG_FD_130135 | JGI IMG/M metagenome (GOLD analysis project Ga0181406, IMG submission 130135) | Marine viral communities from the oligotrophic San Pedro Time Series (SPOT) site, San Pedro Channel, CA, USA - 29 SPOT_SRF_2011-12-20 | ecosystem: Environmental > Aquatic > Marine > Strait... | reverse complement strand
TCCCAATGTCCAGATACAGGGTTTAACGTGTAATCATCGCGGTTACCCATATTTGCTGATCCTTCTCCAGTTTGGCTTTGGAAGAATATATCGTTACTTCCTTCAACAAATCCAACGTCTTGATCTTCTAAAGATCCTCCAACAAATTGCATTACATTAGGTTGACCGCTGAATTTTAATTCACTTACAACCTCACTACGAGGTATAGCCATTTTATCATTTCCTTTTCCAACAAACCACTGATCGTTTTCAAAAGAATATGTTTGACCATTCCATCCTTCAAAAGAGTCTTGAGCGTATTGACCAGTCTCAATCTGCTTAAACGCCGTGGCGTTTTCATTCATGTTGTTTTGTCTGACATAGGTGGTGCTACCATCTTCATTTTGTACATTAAAAAGTAATTCGTTCTCTTCTTTCTTTTTAGTCGTCTTCGTTGGTGCGCTTGCTGCTGCTAGCTTTTTATTGTATATATCCAACTGCTCTTTATGTCTAGCGGCACCTTCGTTAGTAAGATAATCAAGAAATATTTCTCTAGCCTCAACATTGTCGTAGTTCAGCATTTCTTTACGTAATATCTCTAGGTTCTTAGCATCTTCTGGACCGTCAAAGTCCTCCATGTTTAACACGCCATCAGAACCACGTTCTATGCCAGCTAAGTTATTAGCAACGGTAACAACTTGGTTAAACATGTCTTGAGTCATTTCGTTAGGCTGCGCTAATAATTGGGCGTAACTAAACTCTTCGTTACCAACGGGAGTGTAGGTCATGTCAGAAAATTTATCTCTGTCATTGACTAACTCTTTCATGCCGTTTCTATACTCGTTAGATCTAAATTTTAGACCTTGCGAACCTGCCTCCATAGCTTTTAGCTGCAAGTCTTGAATACCAGCTTGCACTTCTGGATCTTTACGCACTATAAGATTTGATATATCGTTACCGCTTACGCTAAACTGCTGCTCTGCGCCAGCATCGTAAGAGGCTAACTCGTCTAGTGTTGCTTGTCCTTCACCAACCTGTTGCCCTTCTCTTTTCTTTCTATCCGCTCTATATGCAAGAAGAGCCTTTTCTGTGCTAACCCCAAATTCACCATCAACAGCGGCTGAACCAGTAACTGTTTTTCCTTGTTTATTTGTAAAGCTTATATCATACCCTTGTTCTTGCAAAAATCCTTGAAGTTTTCTTATGCTACCTTTATCATTTACGTCAGGTGTAATAGATACTCCTTCTGGTAAATCTTCAACCTTCGTTTTTGCGGCTCTAGCTTTAGCTCTTTGAGTGACACCTGCTTCACCACCGTACTTAGGCGTTCCGTCAGGATCAAAAGATGTTATTGGCTCCCCGCTTGGGCCATAAAACTTTTTAACCCACTCTCCATCTACAGATTCCATTTCTGAGTAACAACCGTCATATGGAAGTCCTGGGGCATCTACTGGATTATCTTTGCCAGATCTAACTATAGAAAATTGAGCCGCTTTATCAGGATTTTCTTCAAGATATGCTTGGTTAAATTCACCTTCTTCCATAATTGTTTCAACCATGAACGTCTCATCAATCATACTTTTAAGACTACCTACACTTGTTTTCCATTTATTTTTAAAATCTTGCTTTTTTGCATCTCTTTCCTCGCCTTTTTTAGAAGTAATAACGTCAAAACCCTCTTTTATGATACCTTTAAAGTTACCCATAACAGCGCTAAACGCTCCGCTTTCGCCGTATTGTGTTTTTGCTTTCTTTATATTTTCTACTAAATTACCAGCAGCCATAGTGCCAACTTGAGCCACCTTAGCTAGTCCAGTACCCATCTTACCCATAGCGTTTGTATACCCAGTAGCCATACCTTGAAATGACTTACTCATATCAGCAGGAGCTAAAGCTGCGCCAGCTCTTGCCGCTGCGCCTGCTATCGTTGCATCTGCTTGTCCGCTTAAATTTATTGCCATTATTATTGTATTAATTTTGTTATAGCTCCACCTGGAACCATTGCGCCAGCTACACCACCTATAATATCTCCAACCATACCCATACGAGCTGCGTTCATTTGTGATATAGAGCTAAGCCCTGCCATTTGATTACCTTGAGCTCCGGAAAGTGCAGATCTTGTTCCGGCTAGCTCTCCAAGCTCAGCCGCGTATAATGTAGACTCTCTACCAAATTGGGCTTGCTGAACAGCCGCGTCACCTTGCCTTCTAAGTTGTTCAACTTGCATTTGACCTTGAGCTGCCATTTTTTGGTTTTGAGCTTCTTGTTGAGCTATATTTGCAGAAGCTTGTCTAGCTTGCATAGTGCCTTGACCAGCTAGAGATTGAGCTAAGCCAGCTATACCTGAAGAACCAGCTGCACCACTAAGGCCTGCCATTATATTAGCTCGCTGTTGAGTGCCTTGCTCCATTTGAAATCTTGCTGCCTCTTGACTAACAGTCATATCCTCAAAAGGATTTTCCATTCCAGCAAATGGGTTTGTTATTTCAAACTCTCTATATCTCTGCTTTTGTTCATCAAGCCTAACGCGTTGATCAGCGAGCATAGCTTTAGCTTCAGCTAACTGATTGTCTGTAGTCTGCGTTATCGCTTCTTCATTTCGCCTTTGTGCTTTTTTACCCATTTTATAAATATTTAAATGCCTCGTATTTTGCAGGCATCATAAACCAATCTAATTTTTTGTGTATGTCTTGTAAAAACGTATTACCACATACAGTAAACAACTGCACCATACCAAAAGTTTGTTTTGCGTCTTTTTCTATATTAGATATTAATAACTCTAATATTTGACGACGATCTTTTTCTTTGTATTCTGGGTTAGATACAACCCATGTAGGACCATAGCCTACTAAAGGGTTTTCAAATGTAAACAAAAACCCAGCTGCCACAGGTGTTCCATTGCTTTCTATAACATAGCAAGATTTATCATCAGGTAATAACTGTCTTTTAACAGGTATTTCACCCTTCCACCACCACTTCCACCACTCGCAGCACATGTCATAATCACCTTCTTTAAAAGTTCTAAACGTAACTATATGATTCATATTTAATTTAAGTATATTATACTCATATATAGTTACATTTTTTAGTGATTATTTACTACTTTCAGTAGATTCAGCGCCTATAGCAAATAATTCAGCGGGTTCAGTAGTACTGTTTTGTAGTTTTATTTCAGCAAAATAACCTTTCAAGCTAGTTGTATTAACATTGTTGTTTTTAGAAAACATAATAAAAGCGCTGGTAGGAATATCAGTGTTATCCGCCACTCTTATATAGCTAGCGCCTATTTCTGTAATTGTACCTAGAGATTGTACGTTGTTACCAACTTGCTGGCTATAACCTTGACCTGCGTCTTGTGTGTCTACATAGTACGCTGTATCACCTACTTGCGCAGATGCGTTATCAACCGCTGATTGTAAATGTATTATCATGATTCTTCTCCTGGTGTTATAAAGTTATCTAAAAGCAGTGTCAATGTTCTATTAGTTGTACCTGCGCTTTCAATAAAAAATTTAGTTGTTAAATCTATTTTTGTAAAAAATCCGCCAAATCTAACTAGTGTGCCAACACCTGCTGATGGCTGCGAACTTAAGTTTTGAGCTGAAGAAAGAGTCAGGCTAGTAGTGCCTGGAACAGTTAAAACTGTAACACCGTCACCAATACCAAGTCCAGTAACTGTAGAAGTTTTTGCAATACCATGTGTTGAAGCTACAGTCATATTAGCTGAAGATCCATCAGTAACTTCTGTACTACTTCCGTCAGCGGCAACTGTGGTGCTAACAATGCCGTCTTTTGGAACAAGGGCTTCGCATGCAAACTTACTTATAGCAACGCCAATTGCCTTAAATATCATTTTTGGCCCTTGAGCATCAAACTTCAGCGCTGCTCCGTCAGAATTTAATGTTTGAGCTGAAGATAAAGTAACAGTTTTTGTAGCAGTGTTAATTGCTTTAACAATCGGCGTGCCTGATAAGTTAGGGCCTGAAACTAAAACCATACCTACAACTAAATCCGTTACACTATCGGCCACTAAAGTTGTTGATGAGCTTGTAGTGCCATCTAACGTTGTCTCCATTCTAAAAACTAAATCTGTATTAACTGGTTTTCTAGTTATTTTAAGACCATTATTATGAGTGGCTCCTGTAGCATTTGAAACTGTTCTCGCATGGTTTATGAAAGTAAATTTCTTTTTAGCTGATGACAGCGCTGTTGCTAGATTTGCAATCGGTGGATTACTTGTATAGTTGTTCGTGTTTGCTGTATTGTAGGCTAAAGTAATTGTAGTGTCAGCAACTTGCTTTAAGCTAACGTTTAAAGCCCCTGCGCCACTAGAAATAGCTGTGTCAGTTGTTGGATCAGCAATTACAATGATGTTATACGTGGTTGTAGAAACAACAGAAGGAAAATTAATTCTAGTAGTAAAAAATGAACCGCTAATAATGCCACGCAGTAAATTACTAGGAGTGTGTGATGTTTCAGTAAATACGTTAGTTTTAAAATTATAAAACTTACCTGAGCTATCAACTAGCTGTAATATAAACGCGGCTCCTTGTTCACCTAAAATATTTACGTTTCTAGCCTGTCCAATTTTAGGTAAGTTAAGTAAAGAAGTATCTATTGCGTTAATATTTTTAGTCATGATTAATCATTTGTTGTGTGAGACAAGACGCCAAGACCTTGAAAATTAAAGCTAGACGTGTCTATATTTCCATCAATTCCTTTGATATAATTAAACCATTTATTTTCTTTTTCTATAAGCTCTGGAACTTGACCTTCTTCTATGTTTGTTAATATTGACGTAACCTCCCAGCCATTAATAGCGCCATTTGCATTGTAAGGTTGTAAAGTAGTACTTTGGCCAGTAGTTGCAAAGTTTAATGTTTTAGCTTGAGATCCTTCGTAGTTTATTGTTTTAAAGTTTTTAACAGTAGAAGGAGAGTCATTAAGCACAACGGATAACTCAGAGTTATAGTGTATACCATAAAACATGTTTCTGCTATCGTTATTATAGTGCTTCCATAGTTGGCCATTTTTTGTAGTAAAATATTGGCTTGAAAGGCTTAATCCGTTTTCAGGTATAAATGACTTAAAGCTTTCCCAACCTTTTGAGCTTTCTTTATAACTAATAGTTTGCTCAGGAATACCAAATTCCGCGTCTGTTATAACTCTTCTTAACTTTATGTTATCTATAGTACCAGTCATTCCTGAAGAAAAGAGTTGCTGTGGAAATCCTTCAAAAACTAAAGCGTTAATTAAATCTTCAGGCACTTGTCCCAAATTAGCTTCTGTTATAGTAAAATCATGTTCAAATGTACCGGTGCCGCCAAAAGATTGCTTCGTAAGAGCTATAAATCCATCATGCTTTATATAATGAACAGTACCAGCAGTGTCTATATCATGATCAAAGGTAAGTCTAAATGTTTGCCCTATAGGAAGTTCAACACTATGGAACAACCTATAACCCAATATAGCGTTATTAAATTGAGCTTTACCGCCAAATTCTGTACTCCATTCTATAAAGTTTTCAACAGTTGTATCAAACCCATCTATGCTCCACGTGCCTATATTACCAGTAGTAAAGTAGTTAGTTGTGTCAAGCAAAGACACGTTTTTAATACTACCTATAAACGCGTTGCCAGCTGTAAATGTAATTTCTGCGGGGCCACCGTCGAAATTAATAGGGCCGTAAGTATAAACCCCGGGCGCCACGTGGTCGGTAAATTCAAAACCACCAATATTTATCGTAATTTGTGATTGAGCAGCAGATGCGCTACTAGAAAAGAAACCTCCGTTTATAACGTCGTTATCATATTCTACGGATAACTCATAATGATCATTTACTTCCGGTAAGTCTGGTAATTGCTGCGCTAAGCTTCTATTCTCTTCATAAAACGCACCTTGACCAAAATCAGAACCAAAGTTTATTCTACCGTTTTGATAATAAACATTAGGATGAGAATATGGTATTGTCATTGCTCCAGGTACAGCTGCTCGTTGTATCTGGTATAAACTTGGATTTATATTCCAGTTTTCTGCAAAACCACCTGTAGCTTCAACACTCACGTCTATTAATCTAATCTCTTCAATAATGCTTTCGTTTAACTCAAGAGTTTCTTGGCTATAAAATCCTATTAGCATTTTGTTGATCTGACTTGGATCAGCGTTTGAAGCATTTGAGTGAAGCCTAAATAAAGCCCTGTAAATCAAATTACCATCAACCCCTATGGATTGTTCGAGTATTATTTGGCTACCACTAACATAACTTCCAATGTGTAAGTTAGATACACCAGATGCAAAGTAGTTGTAAGTAGTCATACCTGTTTCTCCACCTTTAAACTTAATATATGGCTCAGGTCCTGCAACAAACTCATTTACTTTTATTTCAACCATATACCACTTATGAAGTTCTAGAGGTGTACTTGGATCTAGTAAAGCATTAACATTAAAACCACTAATAAGGTGGTTGATAGGTACAGAGATTTCACTAGAAGCCGTGCTATATTCTGTAACACCATTAGATGCACCAGATAAATATGTCAGTTGGTTACCATCTAAATCGATATACGGTATTAATTCACCAGGGTTCTCAGGTCCAAATTGTTCTTCAAGACCGTGATCTAAGTTAGCGCCTTCCATAATAAAGCCCTCTATAGCATCTGGATATATGACCTCAGCCCAAGCGGGTATTGGTTCTAGTGGTATAGGATCTGTTTGACCTACTTCCACTTGAATTTCGTTTGTCACTGTAATCTCTTGCTGTTGAGTTTCAGTATTATAAACAACTTCAACAGTGTCGTAGTCTTGATGAAGTAATCTTTTTGTTTTTCTTGCTTGAAACCCAGTTATTACAGTTTCACCTAAGTCCTCTAGATCTTCACTACCGTAAACCCCATCGCTCCATACTTCTAATCTAAAGGTAAGGTTATTAGAAAAAACATCGCCAAGCGCACCACCTGAGAACTGATATTTCAACGTTTGAACTATATCTTGAGTCCCGGCGTTTGTATCTGATGTAATCTTAGGGAATGTATGTACAGATTCGTGCGTATAACCGGCACCTGTATTCCCACCTAAATCATCACTGAATATATATGCACTACCGTCAAACATTCTAAACTTAACGTAGTTCTGTCTTTCATTACCATAGTTGTTTGCGCGGTATTTAATTTCAATTTCTATTTCTTCACCGTTAAACACCCAGTTGTTTTGTGCGCCTGAGTTTGTATCTAGCACTCCCTGCGGAACAATATTGCTTCCACCTGCTACAAACCCTGCTGCTGGAAAATCTATATAACCCCATGGAGTGTCAGAGCTTGTTCCAGAAGTATTAGGGCTACCTCTAAATATTATGCCTCCATTTAGCAAGTCTGAACCGGAACCTATAAATCCATTAGCATCGCTGTTGCTGCTGGGTGGCGTTTGTGTTATACCTGTATCAGCAAAGCAGTAAACTCTAGCGTCCCAATCTCCATCGCCGGTGTCTTCACTGATAATGTCACCAAATCCTATATTAAAATCAGTTTCAATAAATCCACCTTGATTTGTGGGGCTTATAGCTCCTTGAGGCTCTATAACAGCATCATTACTGTTATTTGATGTGGCCGTTGTGTTTGTAAACCTGTTCAGATAAAACTTAGTGTCTGTATTACCAAAACCATACGTAGCGCTAAATGGATCTCCAACTTGAGAATCACCTATTATGCTACTAGTGTCAAAACCAAACATAGTAAAATTACCATCTTCAAACGCATCTGGTATTGTAACAGGCACATCTGTAGCAACTTCTACGTCAACATCTATTATTTCTGTCGTTGTTTCAGTTTGAGTTTCAAAAATAGGTTGCGGTGGTACTAACTCTATAATTTCTGGGTGGTTTATTATAGTGACATTACCTTCAAGTTCTGAGTTTTGAGTTATAGTTCTTTCTTCAAGTGGTAGGTCTTCAAGTTGTATAACACCGCTAAAAGAAGTACCATTAGTAAATGAACCGTCAATTATTTTATCTACTTCATCAAAATATTCACTTGTTTCTGTACCTTCAGAAAAGTCTTCTTTAAGTACAGAGCCTATAACAGGTAGCTTTTTTATAGTTAAATTATACTGCTCGTCAAATTGATCGTAACTACCTATAAAGCTAGCTTTGTTAATTAGGTTATCTCTAAAGTATTCTCGCATACCAGCATCAGATATAGGCGTAAGCCCATCCATAGACAACCTAAGAACTGCGCCTCTTTGCTTGTCAGTAAAGTAAGCCCTGTATGTATCTGAAGCAAAAGACTCTGGTTGATTTGATATACCGTAGTCACCTTGAAACGGAACTGCCTGTCCTAGTACTCTATTTGATGCTATCAATTGAGGATTTCCATCAGCATTAAACAGAGCGTCTTTATTAGCTAGTATTTTAATAACCCTATCTTCGCATAAAGCAACTAAATCTGTATTTCTAGTAAACAGTTTTTGTATGCTACCATAAGTAGGGTTTAAGTCTTTAGTGATTTTTTCTGCAGCAATAAATTGATTTAAATTATTTACGTTAGAATTAGAGTTGTATATACCAGAGTATATTAAACCGTTAGTTCTATGCTCTTCTATAAAAGGTTCTTCAAGTGTAGCTGACACTCTAGCTCCGCTAGATATCTGCATTTTGTTATAACCATCACGTATTCGGTTTGACTCTATGCCGTCACCAAAAGAAAAACAGTTAGACCAACTTAAACCTACTTCTTTCGTAACATCGACCTGCGTGTTTAACTGAAGTTGCGAACCATCTTGACCTACAATTTCGGCTTTTACGTAACTGCCGTTGTCTTTGTGAAACACAAAAACTGAGCCTACATAATCGTTATCAGGTAAAGTTGGATTAACTTCAAATGTATTAGCATCAATCCAAGAGCTAACGGCATAGTAATCTTCAATATTACCTTCTGAATTATAGTTTTCTCCAAAAGAATTTATTTCAACTCTCGAACCAACAGGCGCAAACAGTTCGTTTGTAGTAGATGTTAATTTTGTCGGTATGTTATTACTAGCCTCGTAATATATATTTAAATCAGCTAACTGTTGCGGCTCTGTTTCCCATATAGTAGGAAAACTAAATATACTATCTATTTGGCTAGGTACTATATCACTTACAAACTGCATCAAAGTAGAATCAGTTGCGTCAATATCGTTTTCATCAAAACGCGGATCATAGTGTTCTGCAGGGTTTTTATCAAGCTCTATAACATAAGTAACTCTTCTATTATCCGCAGCGCCAAAATTAGTGATAGCGTCTGCTAGTGCTGTTGCGGCTTCTATATACTCTGTGTTGTTAGTATTTCCAGTAGAAGGTTTTAAATCAGTACCTGTAAAATCGGCCCACGTACTAGCGGCTTCTTCTACACTATCGCCACCAGCAAACCAATCGCCCGTTGTATCGTTCCATAACCACCTCATGCGCCATGGAGTGTAATTGTACATGTGCTTTTCTGAAACACTTAATATCGTATAAACAGTTTCAGATGTGTCTCCTTTGAATATAAACTTTTGACCAGCTGTTTTTATTCTTTGTAAAAAAGTTTGTATAACAGGATTACTACCTGTTTCTGAATATGCGGGGTTCCATTGGTTATTATGCCTTGTGGCATAATTAAGATCATATCCTTGTCCTACACCAGGGCCTGGAGCTTCGGGCTGACCACTTCCTAGTTCGTCGTAATTACCTTCAAATTCAACAACGTGACCATCTACACCTATACTTCCAAACATATCTGTCGCTCCAACGCTTATGGTATAACCATCACCATCGTCGTGCTCAGTAGGTACTTTAGTAAACGCTCCTCCTCCCCATATTCCTTGAAGCTCACTTGCAATACTGTCTTTACCTTTAATTGTTACGCCAGTAAGATCATCTCCGCTCATTGAGTCTATTAAATCCACGCCCGGGGCTAAAAATGAAATATGTATAAAGTGCTTTCCAGTAGAGTCTACAGGCCCGTATGTGTTGTCGTAACCTTGAGTGCTTCCATTGGGATCTGAGTACAGAGTGTTATTTCTAAAGCGTCTTTCGCCACTACTTGGATTGACACTTGTAAATGTTCCTTGACCAGAATGAGCCGAGGTAGTGGTAACAATTCCTTCAAAACTGTTAATTATTCTAATAAGTGAAGGGCTACCAGCTAAGCTTCCACCATACGCTGAAGGAGAAAATGATTTTAGGGGTCCATAAGCACCGTATCCGCTTTCGCTTAAGTGTGGACCATCTTGACGCCAGTAATAACCACTATCAGTACCTGACTGAGGGCTTTCGTCGCCATCAATTAACATCCACTTAAAAGGTTTATATGCAGCTGGAGGATTTAAACCTCTCCACGCTGGACCAGATTCTTTAGCAAGAGAATCACTAGACACGTTGCAAGCTATAAAGTTCATGTCATCAATAAAAAACTTATTGCCTATGTGGCTTTTTATAGCGCTCCAATCTTCCGGCTCACTTGCAAAACCAGTTAAGTTAGATATACCTGCTACAGCTGTTACAGCGCCTTCTAACGCGCTAGCTATTGGTTGGCTAGCTGAGTTTATTATACCCGTAGTTTCCGTAAGATCTGTTGTGTTATGTACGTCGAATAACCAGTGCAAACCTGCTTCCGCGACAGGAAATAAACCAGTTTCGCCGCTTTCGCTAGCCGTAAGATATGCGTTATGTTTTATTTTAACAAAAAACTTACCACTAAAATCTTCTTCGCTTCTTTTTTGGCGTCGTTCAAGTTTTAGCGTAAGACCAGCGTCCATAGTCACCTGAGTATTCGGAGTTCCGGCGCCTAAATCGTCTAGATTTAAAGCTTCTATATTATCATTAAGAGCTGCTATTCTTGCGTCTTTTTCAGATATAGTGGTAGTTAGCTTTAATACATATACGTTATTATTACTAACTCGTATGTTAGAGATTTTATATCTATTAGAGCTTATATTACCTAAACTCCATGACATATAAACATCTCCTTTGTAATTTTCTACTTGACTCTCGCTTTCTTCATTATAATCGACAAGAGGCGAGCCGTTAAAAGCGCTGCTTAACCAGCTTGTTTTGTGCACGTGAACAACATCTGTTTGCTGATCAATACGTAAACCTGCGCTAACTGCATGCCCAGGGCCTGCAAATAAAATATTATCTTCTCCACCAAAACCTAGCGCACTAGTACCAGTAAAAACATCATTATTGTTTACTGCTGTACCTAAATTAAAAAATACATACTTAACCGCGTCTGGCGCTTCATTACTTATGTCTAATATCTTATATTTATTTTCTTGAAATACCTGAGCTTCACTTCCATCGTATATTTTTTTAGCTATAATATAATCATCTTCCATGATTTTATTTCTATCAGAAGAAGGAAATGATACATATATATGATCGTCTTTATTTTCAAACTCTGTGTGAGAGAAAGGAAAATAACACTTATCCATAAGTAAATTATAATACTCAGCAGAAGAAGATTTTACGTAGAACTTGTAGTAATATGCCCAGTCAGGCACTTGATTAGATAAGCTGCCTGTAAACATGTTTGCTGTGCTTGCGTTACCAGCAAGATTTTCACCAAACCACGTAAGATTTACTCCAGCATTGTCAGAAGTAAAAACAGGTGTTTCCCTACCATATTTGTCACCTAAAATATAGCCAAGTTGGTAATTTCGTGAAGATTTAATTGATTTTTGACCTCCACTATCAAAATTTTCACCTTTTGATTTATAGCCAGCGTTTATATTAGGCTTAGGATTTGTTTCATTAAAATTATATCCTTGTTTGTAATTAGCATACACTATTCTATTACCGACTATTTCCTGTGCTTTAGCACTTTTTGGAATAGCATCAAATGGTCTTAGTAATTGATTTTCTGGTAGTGCTGCGTGAACATTGTCGGACGTGATAACATACTTACCTTTATGAGAAGAGTCTCCGTACGTTCCTTGAGCTGACCACTCTGGATCAGTATTTTTTATATTAGCAATTGAGTATATTACATTTGAATCCTCTTGCTTATATAGTATGTCTACTTGAACAACGTCTTCAGGAATATCGCTAGAAACAAAATCACATAGTTCAATAGAAGATATTGAATTAGTCATCGCCTTATTATACGGTTCGTCAGTAAAATAAGAATTAGACTTGTTTATAAGATCTGGATATTTTGCGCTAAACACTACGTCTGTAAATGGACCAAAGGCAGAATACTCATCATCTACATATTTATATCTATAACAAAACCTAGGAAATACTTTTTCAAAAACTGGTGTTTGACCGCTTGATAGTAAGTTTATTTTAAATGTAGGTGCGCTACTAGGTTTTATTTTAATTACAGAAACGTGCTTTTCTTCTAGATCAATATCTGTAAGCTCTCCATCAACACGTAATCTTGCGTGAATCTGCAAAGGATGAATTAATGGAGTATTTGGATTTGTCTGATGAGATTTTGATATATTTATTTTCTTTGGCTCATTATTACCATCTGTCCAGAATAAAAAATCATCAATTATGTTTATACCCGTAATTTGATCTCCAGTAAAGTTTAAAAAAGAATTATTAATATCCACAGCCATACACTGTGTTTCATCTGTATTTTGATCATACTCTAATATCGCATCTCTATCTTCACAATGAACAAACCAATATAGTTTATTAGTTTGCTCGTTTGAAATGCTACCTACGCAAACACACGTGTCTACGACCTTGTCATCTACTCTTGTGTTACCTAATATATTACGCGCAGTACCTGCTCCACCGTTTTCAGCTGAAGTTACTTCAATATTCAACGCATCACGATACTGACCATTTGGAATCATTCTTTCATCAAGGTCTTTATTCATTTTACCTTGAGTGAAAGTATTTTTAATTTCAGGCATGAATTAGTGTTTAATTATTTTAGATTGACCTCTAAGAATTTGAGTTAGTTCTTCTAGTTTAATATTTGATAGCCTTAGTTTGGCTTTTCTAACAGCAGCAAATTTATCTTTTTTATAATAAGATAATCTACCAGCTCCAACGTTAGACCTAGCGCTCATTATATCGCACAGAATATATTTGTAAATAGCGTCTTCGGCAAGTTTAGGTACTTGCATTTCAGCGTCTGTACCAAGTCCATCGCTTATATAGTCTAGTATCACAGTTTTTCCGTTAATATTAGAAGAAAAATGTATTCTACCTAATCGCTGATCTATATAAAAATCTCCGTTTACTTGAGCGTGCTCTGGATTTAAACCATATCTTTCAGGCCCATCTAAGTAAACATCTGGATATCTATAATCATCAATATCCACTGTAACACTGTCAGCTGTTTTAAAGTTAGTCCAGCTAGAGGAGTTTAAACCTGCCGTGTCAGCATGATTTAAAAAATCACTTCCTAAGGAATTAGTTACAGATAAATTATCTATAGTGTTTATTATAGTAGTGCCTGCAACTGATCCAAGCGCATTAGATGTTATAAGAGCATACACAACGCTGTATTGAGAAACATCTATATTTTCTGCTGTTTGAGTATTCGATACACCATTCCATTCTAAAAACGCTATATCAAAAATATCTTCAGAAGCATTTGCAGACGGTGGTATTGGCGTTCCACCATTAAAACCAGGTGCACCAAGCGAGTTGACATTCATATCGCCTTGCTGCGTGCTTAATCCAAATCTTAAAATACCAGCCACTTCGTCTCCAGTTACTGCGTTACCAACGCCGTCAGCTGATATTGTAATAAAATCTATACCAGTTACATCTATAGCTTGCCATACAGCAGGAGAAAAGTCAAAGCCTCCTTTGTGATTAAATTTTAAAACACCGTCTTCAACCTCCGCGCTTTTAGGAGTATATGAGTATTCATTGAGTGAATCAGAAAAATCTGAATTTAATATTAAATTTTCATTAATAGGAAAATCATACTCTCCAGTACTAAGCTGCTTAATTTGAAAAGGGTTCGACGTGTGTCTAGTGGAATATAACGGATGCTTAATGCCTACGCGGTCAACTCTAGATATTTTTGTGTAATTCACATAGTCGTGAGGTAACACCATTACAAGACTTGGTGGTACTTCTATCTGCTGTGATTTTAAAGATTTAAAAGTGTCAAACGATAACTCAGCTAAAGCTCGTTGGGCATGAAACGCTATATCTACTCTTTTTACTTTTGGTATAACCTTGTCTTCTCCAACATATATCATTTGAAACTGATTTATTACATCATCTAAAGATACAAATTGATAATTACCAAAGTCGTTACCTTGATAATATTCTTTGTGCGTAGTTCCGTTTAATAAACCCATTTAATTATGCTTTTTCTTGTTGAATAGTTGATACTTCTTTTTGACCGGCAACTTGTGATAAATTAAAATCTTTTATAGATACCCCAGCGTATTGTAGTATTTTTGTTACAAGATTTTTTTCTTCAGACGAGTGTAACTCAAAGTCACGCATGTCGCTTGCAGATGGGTTCCATAACGCTTTTGAATCTACAACAATGTATGTCCAGTTAGGCGAAATTGGTTTTCTTATATAATCTATACGCGTGTTGTCATAGCTAGACGTAGGTGATCCATAAATAAAATTATTTGATCTATAAAACACAGGGCGGTTTATAGGTGGCGACATAAGTTTTGACATATGAAGCATATCATATTCTTTTTTACTAACTTCTTCGGCTGTATAAAAATTTCCAGTTGCAGTCTCTCTATATCTTACCGCCTCTAATCTATATACGTTCGTATTGATGTTTGCCGATTGTTGATCAACTACTCTGAACATAGATATTTTTTCTTCAACAATATCACGTAGATCTGAAGAAGATGTTTTATTACCTACTGGCGCCCTTAAAAATTGATTGAGGTCATAAAAATATTGCTCAAATATTTCGTTTTGAGCCTGGTTGGCGAATAAGTTGTACTCCTGTGGAGTAATATAACCTCTTTGTTCTTTGTTAGCTAATGCTAAAACTGTTTGATATACTCTATCTACACTTATTGCCATAATTCGTTATTTATAGTTAGTGACCACCCCGAAGGGTGGCCGCCCAACTAAGTGATTATTAATTTAATCGTTTTTCTATATTGGAATAAACATCCATACCTTCATCAGTCTTAAACCAAGCGGCAAGGGCTGAATAAGGGTGTTCATCAAAAGGAATTGTCATAAGTTTTCTATCGTTGTTAGCCCACAAAAAGTGACGCTGATCGTTAGATAGCTTTAATATTCCTAATTCTGTTGCTTTAATACCAAAGTTTCTTAGTACAACGTTTTCATCATTAACAAGTTCTAAGAACAACTCAGGATTTCTTTTAGCATACACTAATAAATCTCGTTTAAGCTCCTTAGAACTCATGTCTGACACTCTAGAGCCAACTTCTACTCTTAACACAGCTTCTGCCATATCAATATCAAGTGATTGAGCGGCGTTTAAAGCGTCAATTTCCATTTCAATACTTGCCACTTCATTTGAAGCGAGAGCTTCTGGCTTGTACTCGCGATATACTACGTCTTTGTGAGGATGATACAAAGACAACATTTTTTGAAGAACTGTTTTTTCTTTTGGTACGTGAAGATAACCGCCTCTAAATATAATATGAGCTAACCTTTGATCACCTTGCATTTCATCAACAAAAGATGTTCTTTGATTTTCACAGTATTTAAGTTCTCTTTCGTAACCTTTTTCTTCATCAAACCAATAAACTCCTGAAGATTTTAAAGTATAACTTAAAGGCTTCATACCGTTGAGCCAGTAAATTCTATCTTTAATTTCCCATTTAGGTTTTTTTGGTTCTTGTTTTACCGCAGCTTTTTTAGGCTCTGGCTTTGGAGCTGGAGCTTCAGCAACTACAGTTTCTATTTGAGGTTCTTCTACAACCTCTTGTGTTTTCTTTTTTGCCATAATATAATATAATAAAAGTTAATGTAAAACTACCCCACCCGAAGGTGAGGTAGTTTCGTCAAATATAGTTTACTTCATCAACATGAAGTTGTTCGCGCCTTGTACAACTAAACAACGCTCAGACAGATAGTGAATCTGCATAGCATCAAGATCAGAAGTAACAGCACCTACTGAACCAGTAGTCCAAGTCTTCATACGACGGTTGTCAGTAGCAGAAGCTCTGAAACGTACGTGTAAGAATGGACGCTTAAGGTTACGACCTAAAGCTTGGTCATATACAGTAGATACACCAGCAGGGATAATAACCCCACGAACAGCATCGCTAGTAGCTCTGTCATTAATAGACCCACGAGTTGCTTTGTCGTTTAAGTAACGGAAGTCAGACTTGTAGAAGTCGTAAGATCCGCGACGGAAACCAGAGAAACCTAGGTTTAGAGCCATATCTTCAGAGTTATCAAATACTCCGTAAGAAGTACCGCCAGCACCGTAAGAATTCATTGAAGCAAGCATGTCATCAAATGCTAAAGATGTAGCACGGTTAAGGAATAACATATTTTCTTCAATAGCACCTTGTGAATCGAACTCAGCAAGGATAGCATCGAACTCAGCTAGGTCAGTAGCAGCGTTAACACCAGTTACACCAGTAGTTACATTACCACGATCTTTGATAGCAGCAAATAAACCTTCAGTACCTGAGATAGTTCCTAACGCAGCGTAATCTGTATCGTTAGTACCTGCAGCATCTACGATATGTGACGCAGCTGCTGTTTTCTCAGCTTCCATCATAGTCATCTCTAAGTAATCAGTAAAGCGTGAACGAGTTTCACCTTCAGCTTTTAGGTACCATAAGTAACCTGACTGACCAGCCTCACCTGAAATCTCTACCCAACCAATTTGAGAAGCGTCAGATCCAGAGATCTCATAAACGTCCTTCATAATAATTGGCTTGTTAGTAAATGACTTGTGAGTTGGCTTTACTGTTCTAGGAGATCCAGTACCAGATCCGTAAGACCCTTGACCAGTTACACCCTTCTTAAACTCAGAACCGATAACAAGTAATGTAGCAGCAGTAGCACTGCCTACAGCAATAGCTGAATCGTCATCAAAATGCTCAACGTTATATGGTTGAGCTGTGATAGCTACACCATCAACTTTTGTTACATGAGCTCTAATTACTTTACCAGCTACAGCAACAAGTACGATATCGTTCATACGAACACCGTGATTTGCGTCTACGTAATCTGGAGCAGAGCCTGAATTACCATCAATGTCAGAAGTTACAGTGAATACAGAAGTTTCTGTATTTAAAGTACCTAATACAGAGATGTGTAAACGAGACTGCTCAGACCAAATAACTTGGTCAGCTGTCATTGATTCTTCAGCACCAACTTGTGCTAGGAAACCTGAGATAGTACGTGGACCGAAAACTTCTGCTTCAGCCTCCATAAGATCTGGAAGGTATTGTTGAGCCCAACCTTTCGTGTCAGCGCTCGTAAAATCGATGTAGTTTGAATCAAGCGTTTGCTTCTGTGAAGCTGGTACGCTGTTCAAATTTCCACCTGGATTTGAAATTGCCATTTTTTCTTAATTTTTATTTTTTAATTTTAAATTTAAAAGAAGCAGAATCATCACCTAACGCACGAACTTTCATACCGCCAACTTGTGTTTCATTATGAGAACCTCTTGGATCCATATCAATATTCTTGGATCTTTTAACGTTTTCTTTGATAGCGTCGGCTTTACCTTGTTCGTAAAAATGTTGAGCGATCGCGTCGGCGTTCATAGCAGTGTACAGTCCTTTGTGATAACCTTTAGCGTCTTTCATAGTATTATTTTCGTCTAAAAACTTTTTAACGAAATTATTTATGTCGCTTTGTGTATCTTTAACTGAATTAGCATCTTTGACATTAAACCTGTAAACTTTTTCTCCGACGTTATATTCAAAACCTTTGAACTTATCGTTGAACAGTCTTGCAGTGTTTTGATCAAAAACCTCTTTCTGCTTTTTGCTTACGCGTTGAACTTGCTCTGTTTCTTTATTGTATCTGTTGAAAAAATCCATAGCTTTTTGCTGCTCAGGTGTGAGCTTGCTACCGGCTTTGATTTCTTCGTAATATTTAGACTTTTGCCCGTCTAAGTAGGTCTTAGCCTCGGCAACTTGCTCTTTGAGTGCTAATGTTTTTCTTTTAATATCTCTTTCTTCATCTAAATCTTCATCGTATGAAAAATTATCTTCAATAAGAAAATCTATTTCATCTAAAGATAAATGAGGTTTAGTTCTTGTGTAGTACTCACGTAACATCTGAGTATCGCTTAGATTGCTAGTGTCACGGTTTAACTTTATGTAATCCTCTAAATCACCACCAGTATCTTCCATGAAATCAATTAATTTCTGGATGTTTTCAGGTAGTGGTTTTCCAGTAGCTTCTGATTCATCAAGAGCTTCCATAACCTCTTCTTTGGTTACGGTGTCTTCACCTGTAACTTCTTCTAGTACTGGTGATTCTTCTTGTGTTTCTCCTTCCTGTTGTACTTCGTCTTCACTTTGTGCGGGCTCGGCGTCTTCATCGACTCCAGCCACTCCTGTGTCGTCAGAGTTACTTTCTTCAGTTTCATTGGTTGTTGGGTTTGATAAATCTACTTTAACAACGCTGTCGTCGTCTTTGCTTTCAAATTTTTCTAAATCAAGTGCGGATTGTTCTTCTACAACCTCTTCTACTTGTGGTGTTTCGTTTTCGACCTCGTTGATTACTTCTTCAAGATCTGTTTGATTATTGTTTTCCATAATATAAAATATAAATTATTATTTAGGTCCAAAAGCTTCTAAACTAAAGCCTTCTCCCATAGTATCATTACCTGCTGACTCGAATTTTTTAGCAGGTGCATTGCCTTTTCTTTGCTCAATCATTTCACTTTGTTGAGACGCTTGTATTTTTGTTCTTTCGTCTTTACGGTCTTCTTTCATGCCTTCACGCTGCTGGAGATTTTGTGAATCAGCGCCACGTAGTTTCATATTGTACTCAAACTCAAGAGCCATTAACTCTTTTTTCGCTTGCATTTCTTGTTGCATCCTTTGACCTTCAAGTTGAGCCTTGGTTTGCTCAAGCTGAATTTGTGATTGAGTAACAGCTTGGTTTTTTTGTAGTTCAACTTGAGCTGCTTGCTGAGCTGCTTGTGCGTTCGCTTGACTTTGTGCTTGAATGTTTTGCTGCGCAGCTTGCTTGTCTTTTTCCATCTTCCTCTTTCTGCGTATTTTTAAAAGCTGATTTGCTAATCGCACGCTTTTTACTTCGCGAAGATCTATAGCGTCCTCTAAATCAATATTTTGCTGTTGCAGTGCCATTTGTATATTATTTTCTAACATACCTTTTTCTTCTTCGTCTGGTGCCAGTTCTATAAATATGCCAAAGTCGTATAAGTATAATTCAGACATTTCTTTTAATGTCGCGACGTTATGAGCGCCTATAGACTGCACGAAAGCTTCTTTAGTAGGAGAGTACTCTAATATGTCTGACACTCTTAATGATAGTTTTTCAGCTATTTCTGCTGTTAAGAATAATCCAGAATTAAGTATATGTCTTGTAGCCGTGTTAGAGTTTGCCGCTGCTAGTTTTTGAACTCCTACTAAAGCGTTTGTATCTGGCATGCTACCGTCTCTAGCTTCGTTAAGACCCGTTACATCACGAATCATTTGCACATAATAGTTGTAAGTTTGTATTAATGACTGCAACTTACCTCCTTTGCTACTAGAGTTTATTTCTTGTATTGGAACTTTACCAGGATTCATATCTCCTTCAGAAGTAAAGCTTCTGCCTATAACGCTACCAGTTTGGAAGAACATATTAAGTGCTTCTTGTGGATTATAATTAGTACCGTTACCTAAATCTATTTCAGCAAGTCCATCAGCATCAAGATAAACACCGTCTGGTACCATCTTAGCCATAACTTGCTGTAATTTTAAATGTGTTAGCTGTATCATATCAGCAAACCCAGTAATTCTACCAACTAAACTTTCAATACGACCATTGTACATACGAGGAGCTACAATGCTATAGTTCATTTTAACTTTATTAAAATCACTTTTTTCACGCATCATGTTTTTACACATACCCCACTTTAGTAGTTTTCTACAACCTGGTATGTAAACACCTTCATATAATACTTCAATTTTTTTAGCGGCTTTAGTAAAATTACCAGTTTTATCAACCGGTGGATTAAACTGATCTGTTTTTCTTATAGCCTTTTGCCCGCCTGATCCTGTTGTTTTAATTTTAAAAACATCGCTATTGTACGTTTTATAATTAAAATAAACAACCTGCACTCTGTTTCTGTCTTGCCTTTTTCTTGCGTATCTTTGGTTTGATACCTGGGTTTTTACATAAGGAGTATCAAGTATAGATTTTATATCTTCGTCAGTTAAATCTGGAAACTCTCTTACTAGTTCATTTATGCTTATGTCTTTAACTTCGCCTACGTAATATATATCGTCAAAATATGGAGAATCAGAATGAGAATAAATTAAATCAGCTGGATCTACGTATTTCACGACAGCACCTTCGCTATGGTTGTAATCTGTTTTAACCGCGGCAATACCAAGCGTTGTAATATCGTAATAAAGTCTCTTTTGAATTAAATCGTAATTACTACCTTTAAGTAAAGTTCTTATAGCTTGTTCTTCTGCTAGTTCAATACTTTGCTTATATGTAAGCTGCATATGTATTTCAAGCTCTTCAGTAGTTTCTGGCAACTCTTTTTCGTCACTAGCCCTAGTATCTAAACCAAACTCACTCATGGCTTGTTGGTTGTACTGCTGCATCTCCATATCATTAAGTATATTTTCCATATACTCAGTTCTTTCTTTAACACCGTTAGGAGATTGTGATTGAGCCTTTACATCGTACAATCTTTCTGATATACCATTTACAACTATATCTACAAATTTAGAAATAATTGGAACTGGCTTCCAGTCTAAATTAAGATAAGATAAGTCACCGTTAATAGATAACTCATCTTTATATTTTTGCACTGGTTGTTCTCCTCTTGCGTAAAGCCTTAGTCTATGAAAATTATTTACATTACTTACATACTTATAAAGACTTGCTTCGTTATTAAACCACTCAGAGTTTATAGCTTCAGCAACTTTCTGACCGTACTCCATAGAGTCTTTTTCAAGGTCGCTTACATCTTGTCTAGGAAAATTAACATATACTGACTCAGCCATGTTTATTTGATTATTTGAGAATTAATACCCTCATTGTTATATTTAGATATTGTTAAGTTTAAAGGTGTTTTCTTTCGCTCAGCATGTGGAGCATATAAATGTCTGTTGCAAGCCATAATGGCCAACCCAGAACTTATAGATGCGTCATGCTTGGTTCTTTTGTGTATATCAAACTTAGCCCAATCATTTAGTAGCTCGTTGAAATACACTGTACCGTAGTTACCGTCACCTATGTGACCGACATGTCCTTGTATGTACATTTCTATAGCTGCTGCGTGAGCTTGTTTAATATCTTCACTTGAGTTTGGTATACCACCAATCTCTTTTTCAGCAATTGATAGTTTATTCCATGATTTATCTGGCCTATTCATACTGTATCCTCTATAGCCTCTACGGCGCAAGTAGTACAGTAACCTTGGTTTATTGTTCTCCGCAAGCAAAGGCATTCCGTAAAATACTAATGCCATTAAAACGTCTTCAAAGAACATCTCTGCGGTTTGTGGTCTTGCTATATACTCTAGGAAGAACGTACTTGCCGGTGCGTCTTCCATAGAAAATTTCGTTAATCCGTGTAAGGCGCCTTTTGAACCGCGGCCATCAACAGTGCCGCTAATGTCATAACTGTCACAACCAAATGCTCCAACATGCTCGTTACCCGGATATTTAATCCCATTTTTTGTAAACTGTCTATTCTGCAAGTGTGTAGGAGGTACCCAACTCACTTTAAATCTACCTGTTGGATCTGGATTAAAAACTACTCGCGTGTCTTTAACACCTTTGATCCAACCAAAGCTGCCTATAGTATAAGGAGCATTATGTATACTACCTTCGTTATAATCTATTTGCTCGTATATTTTAATTAAGTTAAATATACTATTTTTAGTCTCATCTCTAAACGCGTGTTCTTCTGTTCTAGGAAATTGTCTATAAAACTCGTTTAAAGCATCTTGATCATCGCGTAAACCATCAGCTTCATTATCCCAGTTTTCTATAACACCTATATCTATTAATTCACCGTCTGGTCCCAGTCGTTCATCATCACTTCTACTATTAAAGACTGGAAGTCCGTACTCGTCAATAAATCCTTCATAGTTCCATTCCATTGGGACAAAGAGAGAATACAAGCCAGACTTTGTTTGTCCATTACGATTTCGCTTTGTGACGTCAGAATCATTGTATAGTTTTTTAAAGTTATCACCGCCTTTATCAAGCGCATTACTAGTACTACCCATCATGCACTTACCAACGATTCTACTACCTAACCTTAAGCAGGTTTTAGTAACTCGCCAGTTGTTTAATATGTTATCAGGTCTCTCCCACTTACCACTCTCATCATGCACTAGC
>Ga0181406_1000213_pt1 | contig 22594 bp, 29 predicted proteins | sample 29SPOviralmetaG_FD_130135 | JGI IMG/M metagenome (GOLD analysis project Ga0181406, IMG submission 130135) | Marine viral communities from the oligotrophic San Pedro Time Series (SPOT) site, San Pedro Channel, CA, USA - 29 SPOT_SRF_2011-12-20 | ecosystem: Environmental > Aquatic > Marine > Strait... | reverse complement strand
AGAAACATTTGTTAACTGATAAAAACATTGATTTAGAGTTCCATCAGCATTAACTAAAAACTGAGAGTCTGGAGCAAGATGAATATCAAACATTAGACCTCCCGTTCCCCATCCGCGACCTGATAAACCAATAGGTTGTTTAGAATTTAGAAATCCTGTGGGCATGTTAATACAGAAAGAATTACCACGGAAATTTCTGTCAGTTGCCGAAGAACCATTTAAATTATTTACATATTGAAGAGTATTACCATAAATATTAGGAAGAGTGTTAGCAGTTACTCCTAAGTGATTTTGTGCTTCTTGAATGGACGAAATAGCAGGCAAGTAACTTGCTAAATAACGTCCATAGTGTCTTACGTGTTCAATAACATTTTTATTTTTTTGAGAAGATATAACAATTTGGTCTAACATTCCATAAGTAGATAATTTAGGAGATACATCTATATCTTCGGTGGTAAGAGGAATATTACCAAAATCACCACTTGGAGTTTTATAAATAGAAATATTACCAACTAAACGAACCGAAGAACCAATTAAATATCTATCTTGTTCACCTAAAATAAAGGAAATAACTGGATTACCATCGCGATAAGAGATAGTTCCATTGGAAGGGTGATTACTCGGAAATAACTGAAGATATGAATTAGACCCAGCAACATTATTTGACATTTTATAAATATAAATAAAATAAAAAAAATTTAAAATAAAAAGACAATTTATAATTATACAACTACAGATACCGAGTTACCACTGACACGGATACTGCGAATATGGTGAACAAATGATAACCATAATTTATTTTTAGTTGGAGCAGTTGCTGATTCATAATTAACCTGTAAAGAGAAATCTTTATTACGAGCATCATATACAGCATCACCAAGAGCAAGTGCTCTCCCGATCACAAAATTTTTATTAAATTTAACCATACTATGAGCAGTGATTCCTGACTGAGATAATGCTTTATCAAGTTCAATAAGATGCTGAGCAGAAATAGATTTAGTAGTAGCAGTTTTTGTTAGAGGAATTTGACGATTTGGTTGTAATCGTCCATCATATAACCACTGATAAGAAGATACTTCATCAACTATACCGACTAAACCTGAGCGATTAGAACGTAACTGAAAGTCAGGGTCACTAGTTAAATTAGTAAAATTACTTTCTACATAGGTTTCTTTAGCATTAAGTGCTTCTTTGTTAGTATAAATAGTCGCATCAGTTGGGACACAAAGAATAGATTTACATCTTGAATTATTGATTGGGAGTCGGATGTTAGCAACTCTATCAGAAGAAAGTTGAGAAAATTTATATGTTGTGAAACTTTCAAAATCATAGTTGATAACTCCACCTTCTTTCATTTTTCTCATCATGGAACTTTCATATGAAGCAGGAGGCATCACCTGCTGAACAATTAAATTTACATCACTTATAGTATAAGTTGGGTCATATGAAGTAGAATCCGCAACGGATTGACTAAATACAAATATATCTTCTGCTGCTGAGTTCATACCTTTTCCATCTACTTCTACAGAAGCATTTAAATTAATTCTTACATAACTTCCATCAATAGTTATTTCTTTAATAACTGGTTCATGAGAAGCATTTTTGAAAGCAACAACAGAAGCACTACCATCTACATATCTCTGGAATCCAAGTTTCTCACCAACAACAAAAGGACACTGAGATGCTACTTCACCAATATTATTTCTTTGACGTAATCGCATTGAACTAAAAGAACCATTAGTTGGAACACTCGCATTAGCACCAGCATAATTTTTTCTATCTAAAAACATGGGATTCAAAGTTAATTTTCTAAATCTCATCGCACCATCATTCATACGGAATACTTTATTTGTATCTTCTAAAAGTAAAGTCACTGTGATAGGCATTAGCATATTTGGGAATATTTTGCTACTTGAGAGAATCCCTGAATGAAGAGGCATACAAATTTTAGCAGTCTTAAAATCACTTGCTGTGAAAGAAGCATTAATAGGATTTGTTTCAACAAAATTAGTAGTATATGGAGAATTATACCAATTATTAGCAAGAGATTTAATATTTCCCATAGTCCCTCGGGTCTGTAGCATATGTTTAGAAGAACCTTCAGTCATTGCTCGTTTATTTCTTAAACTTTCATTTGTGTGATAATCATATTTAAGTGCGACCAAAGTATTGTAATTTTCAATTTCTTCTAAAAGAACACCATTATGATCATGGATTCTAAGTGATCTTATTAAACACTGACCACCAGTTTCAGCATCTAACGTAAGACGAGTAGGACAAGGTAATTGGTCTATTCCGCTAGCAGAATAAGTTGGTGGATTTATTTTTACTTTAAATTCAAGATATGTTTCTTCAGGATTAAAAAATTTAAGTGTAGGGTCAAGACGTAAACGTATTTCTTGACCTGCGACATAGTTAGTTCCATTCTCGGCAGGAATACGAACCGATTTTTGTTCAACTGGTATTTTATCACTTGCTACCCAATAAGATGACATTTTATATAATTATATTTTTAAAATTTAAATATAAAAAAAAAATATTTATTGTAATTCACTTAAACTTTTTTTTTCAAAATAAATATCTAAAGTATCATTTGAATTGTAATTATATATTTTTATTTCTTCAGTTCTTAAAATATTAAATAATAAAATTATATTTCTTAAATCCCACCAAGAACTTTTGTGAACCATTTGAACATTAGGTGGATTATATATATCACCTACTTGTTGATAATCATTAAAATAATAATTTGGATTATCTGTTGGTGTTTTTATTATTTTTAAAGTTCCATCTTCTTGTTCTATACATTCAGGGATAAATTCTTCATATTTACAATCCATTCCTAAAATATTTATTTCTTTAGCATCCAAACAATAACCATATAAAACTGCTGATGTTCCTGAACAATAATCAATCAAATATCTAAATGGATTTTCTTTTGAATGTATATACATTTGAAGACTTACAACATTATCATGTTTTTTTAATTCATCACCAATATCTGAATTAAATAAACTATGACATATAAAAAATGTTTTACATCTTTTTTCTTTTATCATTTCTAATATTTTGTGTCTGTGATGATTACATACAACACTATCAACACATACATAGTGAGTTGGATATATTCCTGTTCTTTCCCAATGTCTAAATGCTAAACAAGTTCCAATCCATTCTTTATCTTTTAAAAATTCAAAATCAAAATCTTTTAAACTTTTTCCATTACCAACAATATATAATTTCATTTAAAAATAAATATAGTTATATTTTTAAATATATAAAATGTTTTTTTATTTTTTAAAGTTATATAAGAAAATATTAAATTACTATGAAGATTTAACAACAGCACCTGACGATTGTGTATCAGATATTGATGCTAATTTATCCATAGAAACAGGTGTTTGTTGAAGTTGAGTTTGTTTTTTTACAGAAGCATCTTTTTCTTGTTCTTCACCAACTACATCACTAACACCACTAACTAAACCAGCAAGACCACCAGCAAGATTTAATGCTACTCCTACTGGAGCACCAAATCCTGTTAAATCCAAAGTAGTTCCTGCTGCTTCAAGACCAGCACTCGCCATTCCTGCTACATTTGATATTCTTTCAGCAGAATTATTACCAACTATTTTATGTGATTCTAAATCATCCACAGCATCAAGAGCACCAAGACCAATTGTTAAACCAGTTGAAGCAATACCTAACTTACCTATGGATGATGCTTTCTCACCAATACTTTTTCCAACAGATACATTCTCTGATAAAAATGTTTTAGCACTATCTAATAGATTTGTTTCACCTCTTAATGCTTTGATTGCTGTATCTTCAGGAAATAATATATCTTCTGTTTTATTTAATATTGCCTCACCTATTTGTGGTGCTGATTTAACTACTCTGCCTACTGCTTCTAAATCTTTTCCTTTACTTGCTACTTGTCCCCCGATCGCCTCACCTATACTTTTTTCTTGTTCACCTTCTAAATTAGATTGACTATTTGATTCTTTTGTTATATCTTCTTGTCTTTCTTTTAATTTTTCAGCATTACTCATTCTTATCTGTTCATTAAGTTTTAGTATATCTTCATTGTGTTGATTACCAACAGACAATACTGAGTTAAATCCATATGTTTCCATTTTATAAATATTAAATATTTTATTTTTTTTTATTTTTTAAATGTTTTGACCATAAATCCTTGTCTGCTGTTGTTCTTGTTTTACCTCCTGCTACAAATGAATAGACTCTCGCCATCGCCCACTGCTGAGGTGACATCTTTTTTCCACCACCTCCTTTTACACCTCTTACATTCCTCACACTCTGTGGATTACTTCTGTGAGCAGCGAGACCCCTATCATATACACTATCTAAAATACTCATAGATATTCCTGTTTTTTTTGATATTGATGCTTTACTATTTGATTTATCTAAAGGTTGACCATATCTTTTATTATATTTATTTTTGTTTGTTGTCACCATTTATTACTTATAATTAAATTTATTTTTAAAAGATTTTATATTTTGTTGTCTTGATGTGCTTTGACCCCATAAGATATGCCAAGAAAGACTGCCTGCTGATTCAGGATTATTTATATTATCACCTCTGTGTCTATTCCTATAACGAGTGCGTTGCTCTTTATCTTTTTTGAGTGTATAGTCATCCATTCCCGCTGCTCCAAAATGTGTTGTTTTAGTTCTACCATCTCTGGTGAACACCGCCATTAATTTTTTATTTGGTTTTGTTGATTTTTTGATTGTGACACTTTTCATATAAAATTATTTTCTTTTATATATATAAATGTCAATTCATTTTTCATATAAAAAAAAAGATTTAACTAAAATTATTCAAGATAATAATATAAATATAAATATAAAATTAAAAAGAGAAAATATTTGTAAAGAACTTTTAAATTATATTGATGAATATAATTTACAATATTTATATAAACAAAATGAGAACATGAGTATAACTATAAAAGATAGAGATGAAATTATAAAAACAGCAAGAAAAATTAAATCATTTATTAATTCAGGTTTAGATACATCTAAAAATATTTATATAAATAATGATGAATTAATATATGATGCTGTTTATATTTCACAATTTGGTGAAATATCTTCAGTAAGAAAAGCAATCAAACTTGTTGAACAAACTTTAAATATAAAAATTCCTATAATTATTCCTGAGAAAGTTCAAGAAGAATTAAATGAAAAAGAAAAATTAAAAAAAGATATGATTCCAAGATTACAAGTTAGTAAAGGTAAATATTATGTAAGTTTTGATTAAAAATCTGAATATGTTATTTCACCAGTTTTATTATTTGGAATAGCAAGTCTCATACTTTTACCTAACTTAAATTTTTTTCTAATTGCTTTTGCTTGTTTTAAAGTCATTCTTGCGGACAATCCAGCACCACCTTTAGCATCTGCTTGATACCAACCACCTTCTAAAAATCCTTTATATACAGGCATTTCCATTATTTCAGCATAATCTTGATCACCTGATAAATAATCAGGGTGAGAAGTTTGTATTTCATAAAATCCTAAATTATCAGGAGCAGATTTTTTAGGAGCAGATTTTTTAGGAGCAGACTTTTTAGGAGCAGGTTTTTTAGGAGCAGATTTTTCAGCATCTTTTCCATAAGGTTTTCCAACACGATTTAGTTTACGATTTTGTGCGTTGTCTTTATAGAAAGGCATTTATATTTACATTTATTTTTTTTGAAATTTCAAATTTATTTTTTATGATTGTTGTAATACGCATGAAGAAGAGTTCCAATACTTGTTCCTCGGTTACCTGAAATCTCAAGAAGTTTTTCAACTCCATCAAGTTGTAATGATTCAATAACTATTTTATTTATACTACTTGTTCCAAGTCCATATTTAGGGTCTTTATTTTCTAAATCTTTATATGATGCTGTTGCTCTTGATAATTTCTTTGAAACTAATTCATTGCTCATTTGATTTCCATTTTCATCTTTGAAGAATATATCATCATCCATAGTTTTTATATATTCTAAAATATCATATTTTAATTTTTTATCATCAATAGTTGTTAAAACTAATCCGTGTTTCTTATCTGTTTTATAAACTCCACGAGATATAAATAATTGTGAATAATGTTTAACAATATAATTTGCTGAAAGTTTTTCTTCTTCAGTTAATTTTTCATAATCTTTTTTCTTGATTAATTTTAAACTTGATACTTCATTTCTAAATAAATATTTATATATTAATGAAAGTAATAAAGATGTTTGAAAATTCTTTTCTAATTTTAATTTTACAATACAATTTTCAATATCTTGTATCGTCCAATTTTGTAATTTAAAATCTGTATTATCAGATACAATATTATTTTTATATGAATCAGTTTGTTTTTTATTTAGTTCTCTAACTTTTGTTCCATAAAAATCATATAATTCACCTTTATCAATTACACAAAGAATAGCAGATAAACAATTTCTTTGACTTGTGATATGAAGACTTGATATAGCATCCATAACTTTATCTCTGTCATTTAGATGATCAAAATTAACACTTACAATATTATTATCATCAATATGAGGTGTATTTGGAACTAATTTTCTATATAAATTTCTTAAAGATGAATTATATTGTTTAATACTTGAATCTTTGATATTTGGTTTACGTTCACGGATAAGGTTTGATACATATTCTAAATCCATTTATATATATTATAAGTTTTGTTTTTAAATATCTAACAATAATTTCAAATTTATAATTGGTATTATTTTATTTTATATAATTATTATAATATATGGATTTTGTTTTAAAAGAAGAACCACCATCTACAGATGAAGAAGATGATAGTGGAAACCCCGCGTTCATGGGATTTGCTGTTTACACAGATTCATCAGAAAGTGAAGATGATGAAGGTATAATTGAACCAGTTGATAAAGTTGAAGAAGTGAAAAAAGTATCTATGGCGGAAATAATAGCAAAACAAAAAACTGCTGAACCTGAACCTGATACTGATACTGATGATGATATTACTTATACTTTTTCTATGTCTGACCTTGTTAGTGAACCTTCAGAAGATAGTGATCTTGAAGAAGAGAATTATCCTGCTCATCAACAAGGTGCGTTCATGATGGGTGCGGGTCAACCTGAACAATATACTTTAAAAATAAATGAAATGGTTAATGTATTTAATAAAAGTTATAATCTCAAAAGAAAAAATAGTAAACTAATTAATTTATTAAAAAAATATGATTTTCAATTAGAAAATGTTGGTGATGTTGACTATGATGATGAAGCAGTTACTTTACATACATTTACACAGAGTGACAAAATTAAAGAATCGGGACCTATGAGTAGACCTGAAGCAGAAAGATTTATTGCTGAATTACAAAAATTAATGATTAAAGATAATCCTGACTTACTTGGTATTCATTTACATACTGATTATGGTGATAAACTATTGGATGAAACTATGACTTGGACTTATTTAGAAGAAGATGATGTTGATTTTCCCGGAAACGTTACTTAGGTCAAATTCAACCCCCCTAAACAAAAAATACAAAAATATTCCTATGGGTAATTTTATTTTTCAAAACAAATCCAAAAAAAGTTCAAGGGGGGTTAATTTTGACTTATATAATTATAAATTTGAAATTTGAAATTATGAATTTTAAATTATAAATTAAATTCTAATCATACAATTATGGAAAATATTAAACAAAATTTTGAAAAAATCTCAAATGATTTACCTTTTGTATTTGGTCATGTAACCACAAATAAATATAAAATGTGTAAGAAAAATCTTAGAAATAATATAAAAGATGGATATGTATGGGATTCTTATAAACCTAAAACATATAAAGAATATTGTGACGATAATGGTATTATTTTAAAAGGTTCAAAACAAAAACAAACAAATAAAATATATAGAGAATATAGAACTTATTTAGATGAGTTTTATGAAAAATATAAAATAAATGAAAGTAAATTTAATACTATACAAATGTTTAATATGATTTGTAATTTATTAAATAAAAAAGAAGATGTAAAAGAAGAATTATATGAATATGAAAATTATGATTTAGGTTTAGAATAATTATTTCTTGCTCTTGCTCTTATGTTTACCATTTTTCATGACACTACCATCAGGCATTCTATGAAAACCTGCTGGGACTTTTTTCATAGGTTTTTTTTTGTTGTTTTCTTTTTAGTTTTTGGTTTTGAACTTCCATAATGAGAAGGCATTATAGTTTAAGCAATTATATTATTTTCTTCTTCATAATTTTTTTTAAATTCAATTGCTTCTTCAATTGTTTGAAATCTTTTATAAAATACATCTTTATCAATAGTTTTTGAATAAACCCATTTTTGAACACCTTTATGAAAATGAATATTTTTATATCCTGAATTATTTGTTTTATATTTACTTTTATTTTGTGAATTTTCTGAATGTGTTGCCCATCTTAAATTAGAAATATCATTATTGCTTGGGTTTCTATCAATGTGATCAACTTGTGCTTTATTTTCAGGATTATCAATATGACATTCACCAACTAATCTGTGAACACCAACACATCTTCTTTTACCTTTTTCTTCAAGAACAACATTGTGATAACCTGTATGAACTTTATGTGGTAGCAACATTTTTCCTGTTCTTTTTGATTTAATATCTCCATTTGTATAAACTAAATATTGTGGGAAATCTAAAGGTTCTTTTGATATTATTTCCATGATATATATATCATTTTGTTTTTAAATATGTTATTTTTTATTTTGATTTAAAACTTGTTGAACAATATTAAATTTATCAGGATTGATTTGTTTTGTAATTTTATATATAATAGCACTATCATTGTTTAAAGATGCTAATGATTGTGAGGGGTCGTGTATTGATGTAGTTATTGATGTAATTGTTTTTGATTTGGTAAATACAAATTCCATATCAGGTGAAGTATTTACAAAAAAATCAGGATAATCTGATATTTTTGGAACTATAGCAATCACTGGGTATAGTTCACCTGAATCTGCTCCACCTAAATAATCTGAAGAATCTAATATATCTGACCGAATACAAAAATATGGATTTATTAATTTTCTTGGAAGATTTGGTGCTGTTAATTTAATTGATGTAGCACTTTCTGATATTGCTGGGAATTGTTCAAATAACATTTGGTCTCTAAAATAATCATTTACAACTCCCGCATTTTGTAAATTAAATGATGTTGTTATTGGTAATTGTAATGAATATGTCCCAGCACCCCATATATTTGTCACAAAATCCATAGTTGCTACTTGACCTACATTAGCATTTGTTAAAGCATATGGTAAACTATTTTTATTATCATTTCCTATTCTGCTAGTCAAATCATTTGATGAATCTCTTGAAGCATTAAACTGATTATATTCAAAACCTAATCTACTCCAAAATCCATCATTCCAGTTTGAACTTGAATATCCAAAATCTTTTATAATTATTCCTGATAACTGGTCATATATTGTCCATCCATCTAAATTTGGATTTAAAAAATCTACTTGATAATCTTGTCCGTTTATTGCTAAATCTTCAATTCTATTCGACGAATATGGCATCATATTTGGTGTAAAATTTGTATCAAATAATCTTTTATTTATTTTATATACTTTTTCTCCTGCTGTTGAAAACTCTGGAATTATTTGTTCTGTGTGTTTACTCGCAGAATCAATACCACCAGCATTAAATCTATTTTGTATTCTTTCTGCTGTATGTAAATTAGATATCTCAAATCTATTTGAAGTATTGTTGTAATCAAGTAATGGTTCATTTGCTCCTAAATATATTTTTTGTATAAATTGTGAACTATCTATTTCTGTTGTATTAAATGGTGTTGGTAACATTTTATTTACTGAATCAGGTGTTTTTGTTGCCTGAACATATCCATCAGTTAATCCTATACATACATTTCCATATGAATTAAAATGAACATCCCATCCAAAATTTGTTAATAATATTGCTTTATTTGTTGTTGAACCATTCCTATTTAAATTAAATAAATTATTTGGTATTGTTGTAAATGATGCGTTTAATGAATTATCATCTAATATTCCTAAATGTGATGTAGTAACTGCTACATAGTCATTGGGAAACCCACTTACCGAAACTCTTTTAAAACATCCAAATGAATATCCTTCTTCCCAACTTTCTCCTTCAGTATATTTATTTTCATAAGTTGGATTAAAATCAAAAAAGATCGGAACACTATTTAAATAATTTACACCTGAAGCATTTGCTAACATATAATCATTTCCAAGTATATATCTATAACTTGCTGATAATGTTTGTTTTTCTAATTGACATAGAGCATCCATATGTAAAAATCTTGAATTATTTACATTTGTAAATCCATTCAATTGATTCCATTTATTTTCAAAAAGTTCAGGATGATTTTTTTGTTCCATAAATATTGCGTTTAATTTTTCTAATGTTGCTTTATCCCATTTTATATTAAATACTATTTCATGTGGTCTTTCTGTATTTGTTGTTCCTCTCCAAAATTGACTTGCGTTTAGTGAAAATACATTACTAAATATTCCACCCGCCATAGTTTTTACTGGTTGTGCTGGTATTTCAGCATTTAATAAATCTTTATAATAAGTAGCAAATTCTCTACCTCTTTCCCATAGTTCAGGTCTTTTTACACCAATATATTGATATTGTGATAAATATGTATTAGCATTATTTATTTGAAGTGTTGAACCATTTATAGCATCTTGAAAACTTGTGAACTTATCTTTATTTGATGTAAATGGTGAAGCAGAATAAAATGTGTGATATGTTGGTGAATTTATTTCTACACTTACTCTTCTATCTGTTGATAATGAAGCATTAGCATCAGCAACAGCATTTGACCTCACAAAATTTACTTCAGGTTGAGATTGTTTTCTTAATTGATTTGTTATTGTATCTGCTATTTCATCAGGACTTTTAAATCCTTCAGATATTTCTATATCTATCTTTTCAATATATTCTAAATAGTTTAATAATGCTGGTGTATCAAATGAAGCATTTACCCATACAGGGTCTAATGTTTGTGATTGACTTCCATATCTTGTATCATCTGATACATATATTTTAAATCTTGAATTATTATTTCTTGGTCTATATCCTTTATTCTCTACTCTATCTAAAACACCAAAATAAAACATGTCATCATCAACTACATATGCTGAAACTTTACTACCATTATATGAAGCACTAAAACTTGTTGATATAGCATAATCACCAGAGATTTGTCCATATTCAGTTTCATCATATTCAGTCCAATCTGCTATTAAATTTGGAACAGTTTTATGACAAAATAATCTTGGTAAATTAAAATGATTTTCACCATTATTATTTTTATAATAATTAATTAAAATACTAAATTTATTAGAATATACTTCTTGTTCTCTTGTCACATTACTTGCTGTTATTCTTTCATATCCTAAGATTTTTTCATTAGAACCATTTACTTTTACTTCAGGTGTTAACTCTGTAAATGTTAAACTTCTATTTTCTAAAAACTCTGATGTTATTTGTAAAGAATTAGCATCACTACCAATCTCAGATATAAATGCGTTGTGAACTGATACTTTATCACCTTGTTCTACTTTTATACCTGAACCTAATTTATTTGTAAAAAGAGCAGGTGATTTTTTATTACCACCTAAATATTGACTTGAACTTTTATTATTACAATCTAGTAGTGTAATAGACTCCATTTAATATATAATATAAAATTAATAAAGATTAATTAAAAACAATTATCATAAAAATTAGGATCATTTCTACCCATCGCACGATTTATAGTTTGAGCAACTTTCACCCGATGATTTTCTTGTTCTTTCTTTTTTTTCTTCAGTGCTTTTCTTTCTTTACGAACTGCTTCGTATCCTTCTAATGCTTCACGGGTTGCTTTCGCAGATGATTGAATCGCTATACGTTTTATATCTTCTTCAGTAATATTATTTGTTATATTCTTAGTTTCATGAGTTATATTATTAATTACAGGTCTTTTTTTTTCTTCTTGTTCTTTTATTTCATTTTCTTTTATTTGTTTTTTAGTAGGCATCTTGCCTTCTTTTCGTAGTTCAGCATTCTTACGTCGTGTTTCAAGTGCTTTCTGACGTGCTACAGCAAGTTTCTCAATTGCTTCAGGTGTCATTTTACGTGTTCTTTTTACTTTTTTTATTGTAGGAGCATCAGGTATTGCTTCTGCTTTTTTAAATACTTCTTCTACTTGTATTTTTTCTTTTTCAGTAATTACAGGTATAGGTTCTTCATCTTCTTGTTTACTTGGTGCTTCTTGTTTTTGACTAACCTCGTGATCATCTATAACTTCTTCATCGGAAAATGTTGCTTCTATTTTTTCTTCTTGTTCAACATTTGGTAGTAAATCCATTTCTATTATATTTCTATAAAATGTTTAAATTTTTCTATTAAATTAAAAATAAATAAATAATTTCATTAAAGTGTCAAAATTAACCCCCCTACACAAAATAAATGGAAATAATCCTATGGGCAATTTTATTTTTCAAAACGAATCCAAAAAAAGTTAAGGGGGGGTCAAATCTGACCCTTATTATTTACAGATTTAAATATTTAATATTAAAAATAAAATCTATATTTAATATATAAATTATGTATCCAAATGTTTCAATTACTATGCCCATATATAATAGAAATAATTTTAAAAGAATGATATTAAGTAATTTATTAAAATTAGATTACGATAAAAATAAAATAGAATTTTGTTTGTATGATGATGGAACTGAACCATTTTTCAAAAATCAAGAAGAACAAGAACATTTTATAAATATTATTAAACCAATAACATTCAAATATAAATATGATAAAATTAGAAAAGGTATAGGAGAAAAAAGAAATGCTCTTGTAAAAATGGCGACTCATAAATATATAGCATCTATGGATTCAGATGATTTATACATGTCAAGTTATTTAAAACATTCATTTAATATTTTATTAGAAAATAAATTAGGTTTAGTTTGTTCACCTGAAATGTTATTTTTATATCCATTACAAGATTGGAGAATGACTGGTATTGATTGTCAAGTAAAAAGAATGGGTCATGAAGCAACTATGGTATTCACAAAAAAACACTGGAAAGCGATGGGAGGTTTCCAAAAAAAAGGAACTGGTGAAGGAGTTAAAATGATTGATAATATGGATGAAAAAACTATTGGTAAAACAAAAATACAACATTGTATGATTTGTATTTGTCATAAAGAAAATAGTGTTAACAAAGATTCTTTCTTTGATAAAGGAAATATAAAATATAATTTAAGTGAATATGATAAGCAATTGATTAGAGATTGTTTAGGCATCTCGGACATGGAAAATAATAGTAGTCTTACCTTGTAAATCTGTAGCAAGAGTCTCATCCGAATATACCATATCAACCTCAATAGTTGATAAAAATAAATCTTCAGTATTATTTAATTTTAAATATACTCTTTCATTTGGTTCAAAAAATAAAGCACCAGTTCTTGACCCAGTATTAGAAAATGCTGGAACGTGATAGAGTATTTTAGAGTTAGAACCTTTAGCAAGATTGACACTACTGAATGTCATGTTCTTAAGACGAACAAATAGACTATTAGTTCCTTTTAATTCAGGTGATTCATCACTTTCATACGTTTTTGTAAAAGGACTACTACCACCAGTAGTATTTGGTGTGTTAACAAGTGACCTATTTGGAAAACCCATTAAAAACTGACTATTACAACTTGCCGTATTAATATATCTTACATCAGGAGCAAAAAAGAATTGAACTTTATAATCACATTGATTATTACCATTTAAACCTTTTTGACTTGTTCTTGATATATTTTTAGTATAGTCTACATCAATTGCTTTTGCTTGATTTAATCCTTGAGCATTTACATAAACATCATTAAAAATAAGATTTGCCCACCAATCAGTAAAAGATGGTATGTCTTCACCTTCAGCATTTGTTGTAATACCATAGTAAGTGTGATTCACAATATCTACACCAAAGAAATCTTGTATAACACACGTTTTACCTGTTTCCATTTCAATTTTTGGATATAAATATCTACAAGTTTGTGAAACTGGTTTAACATTAGAAGCACTCGTAGTCCCAGTGCCGTCACAAAGAGTAGTAGATACACCTGAACCATTTATTAAAACAATTTTAACTCTTTCATTTTGAACATTAAATACAATATCTGTAATATCATCAGCAGAAGCATTTATTGTTGTTCCATAGTTTAATTCTAAGATTTCAAGTTCATCCTCACCTGAAGTTCCAGCATACATCACACTAATATCACCAGCACTTCCATTAACACCATCATCAATTTCAACTAAAAAATCATAAAATGGGAATCCCTCAATATCATACCAATCGGGTGTTTCATCTTTTAATGCTCTACATAAACCAAATCTCGCACCTGCTGTTTTATCAAAATTTTTTACATGAAAAGAACCATTTGCTAAACTCAGTGGATAATCAATACCAACACAACCAGTTCCTTCCATCTGTTGTCCAGCAGGTGAAGTTAAAACTCTTGTTGCTCTATTAAAAGTATAATCATTACCTTCATCTGTGCCGTTGTAATTAGCACCTTTCCAATTATCAGATATATGAGAAGCATTCTTAGAACTATCAGTATTTGTAACTTGTATTTTCCATCCCAACCAATCTAAACCACTACCATTCCTTAATGCTTCTACATTTGCCCCAGCATTTCTACCACTTGAAGCATTTCTCATTAAATTAGGATGCCAAAGAGCACGATTTAAAGATGCTTTCATTAATCTTGCTAAATTATTAACATTTCCCGAAAAATTTAATAGTTCAGAAGTGTCTGCCGTTACACTATCAGTTCCAGTTCCTAAAAATAAACCTTGTTCACTTGTAGCAAAACTTGTGCTCCATGGAATAGATAGAACTTCTCTCTGTTTACCATCATCACCTAACTCCTCACCAAAATAAAATGAAAAAATACTATTACTTTCATTTACATCTATATTACCTGAACGATTTATTTTTACACTCTGAACAGCAATCTCAGAATTTTTTGGAATCTTAAATGTATCATTTAAATTATTTTGATAAGCATAAGATTTGTTAATGCCTTGCTGATTATAACCTGAATTTAAATTTGTATTGTTTGTGTTTGAAGTAATTAATAACGACATTTATATTAAATATATAATTTTTATTTTTCTATAAAATAAAAAAAATATTAATAGAAATGGGAAATAAAAAAGTTAAATTCATGAAACCAATTGAAAATAATGGAACAGCAAATTCTGAATCACAATTTAAAGTTCAATATGATACCAATCAAGAAAAAAAAGTTAAACCTAAACAAGTTTTTGAATACACAGGGGACAAAGATAATATTAAGAACCGACTTCGGAACAGCAAGAAGAAGAGTCGTCAGTGAACTCAAAATAATCTTCTTTCTCTCCTTCGGATTCTTCTTCTTCACTTTCTGATTCATCTACATCTAATCCTCTTTCTTTTCGTCTATCACCCCAAGCAATCTCTAATATTTTTTCACATTCTTCATATTGTATTTCACACAATATTTTATAAATATCACGGATAGCATAGTTAATATCTCTGCTAGTCGTTTCTTGTTTTTTAGGCATTTTTATTTTATATAGTTTTATTTTTAAATACAAATTTCAAATTTATAATTATGTAATATTTTTAGAAATATAATTAAATAAAATTAATTCATAATCATCAGATTTAGTTATACAACCTTTACAAAGTTTTTTCTTTAATCTGAATTTTTTTTGTCTGAGTTTATCATTGTTTTCACCATTTGTATATGGACGAAATACTTTTGTATATACATTTTCAAACTCGGTTTCACTTATTTGTAAATCCATTTCTATATATATAATTGTTTTATTTTTAAATACTATCTTTTATTTCATCAGGAATATCTACTTCATTACCGATCATTTTATTATCTTCATATAAAACTTCTTCAAAATTTTTAAGAGCACGACCTTCTTGAACTTTTAAATAAAGAAAATTATATTTACCTTCAACTGCTTTATGATAAATCTGAAGAAATGTTTTTATATCTCCAAATGGTGGATGAAACTCTTCTGCGATTTGGATTAATTGTTTATTATTAGTTTGTTTAAAAATAATTACATCAGTAGCATTATTTCTAAGGATAGTATCAACAGATTTAAAATTCTGAGTAAATACTCCCATAAGACCAATATTGTGGTGACGATAACGCGTTGCTAAAAATGACACCTCATTATTACGCTTCATGTTAGTTCCCAAAATATCATCCAGTAAAAGTGCTATGAAAGGCATATCTTTTTTTTCTCCATATGATTTTTGTGTTTCAATGAGATTATTAATCATTCCATCAGTATAATAATCTTGAACATCAAATGCTTTTCTTAAAAATCTTGCTGTAGGGTCATTTAAAATAGTATTACTTATAATATTTACATTATCAAAATATTCTTGACCATAAAATCCTTCTTCACGTGGACGAAGTAACATGTTATTTATGAGAGTAGTCTTACCTGATTTTACAGCACCGATCCCCAAAAGCAATGAAGGAGGTTGAGGAATATTTGGATGAACAGGAAGTATCCGCTTATCTGGCGGTTCAGATTGAACTGGAAGGACTTTAGGAGTAGAAAGAAAAGTAGATTCATCCATTTATATATATAATATAATATTTTATTTTTTATTTATATTTTCATAATTAATACTTAAATTATCTTTTAAACAATCTTTAACTTCCCAATAACCTCCACCAAACCATCCTTGTTTTCTTTCAGGCATCCTACTATTTAAATCAACTATTTCTTGTTTTGCTTTTTGTAATTCAATATTTAATAATTTATTTCTTTTATTTATATCTATCACTACATTCTTCACATCTTTCAACTCTCTTTTTATTTCAAGCAATAAACTTTGATTGCTCTGACTTGCCTTGTTCATTATTATTTACAATTATTATTATTTACAAACAAATCAAAATTATAAAAGTTAGAAATATTATTTTTATATTTCATCAAACAATCATCTTTTATCATTCTATAATTTTTATCTATTTTATAACGAGGTTCACCACCCATATTAAAAAATCCTTGTCTTAATCTTAAAATCCAATTATGAGGTTCATAAATTTCAGTCATCCAATCATCACATCCCCAATTCTTTAGTTCAGGTGGAAAATAAAAACCAAAAATACTTAAGTGATGTTTAGTAACAATACTTTGTGTTAATAGTTTATCATTTGGATTAAATCTTAATCTACCTAAATCATTTAAACCAACTACACCAAATCCTTGATTATTTTTTAATTTTTTAATTGCCTCATTTACAAAATTAGAATCATTAAACAATATATCAGAACCACACTGAATAAAATAATCATGATCATCAGCACTTATTTTAAATAAATCATTCCATACAGCAACTACATTACCTTTATAAGAATCATTAAATGAAATCATTTTTACTTTTGTATTTCTCATAGTATTCATAAATCTTGTTATATTTTCTTGTTCTTGTTCATTTGAATATAATTTATCATCATCTTGATATCCTAAATATATTGTATATGAATGCTCAGAATTATAATATTTGAAAAATGATTTACAAAAATAAATATATAAATCAGATAAAACAAATCTATTTTTATATTCAGGTTTAGATTTTACAGGAATTAATACAGCAATATTTTCAACCATTTTTTATTATTTAAATATAAATCTTTAAATATAATATCAAAAATGAACGATTTTTATAAAAATGAATATTTATTAATTGATAAGATGGATGATTTCCATTATTTTAAAAATATAAAAAGTATAGCAGAATATTTAAACATGACACCACCACAAGTTTATGCGATAGTTACTTGGTCAAGATTAAATTTAAATAATAGACAATATAAAACAGGATTATATATTCAAAGATTATTTAATATAGATAATTTACAATTTCCTGAAGATACAACTTTTATATGGGACTGGAAAACAAGAAAAAACTATAATAGTTTAAAAGCACATCAAACTTGGTATCAAGAAAAACATTTTGGTAATAAATAAAATATTTTAATATATAAATGACAAAGATGGCGGATTTTACGATGGAAGAATTAATGTTATTTGTGATTGGTGTTCTTGGAGCATTAGGAGGATTTATGGTTATTTTACAAAAATCTAAATGTGAAAGTATTTGTTGGGGATGTTGTAAAAGAGATGTATCCGCAGTAATTGCTGAAGAAAAACTACAAATCACTGGTCATACTGGTGAAACTCCAAGAATACCCGCTAAACTTACTTTACAAGGTGAACCTGAACCTGAATCTGAATCTAAATGAAATAATTTTTCATCAACTATTACTTTATTTATATCAATAATAAAAAATTTATTCATTAAATCAATACCATTTTTATCTTTTCTATTTCCAATAACTATTTGATTATATTTATCTTTAGATATTTCTTTTTTATATTTTTTAAACTCTTCCATATTTTCAACAAATATAAATATTTTTTCAGAATCTATTTCTTCAAGTAAAACATCTAAACATTCTTTTTCTATATTTTTATAATTATCTTTTGATGATATACAAACAACATATTCAAAAGTTTTCATATATTCTATATATTTTTCTTTTGTTCTATCACCATCTTTAATAATATTGTAATAAACTAAACTAATTCTATTACCAGTAAAATCAGCAATCTCGTGCCAGTATTTATTTCCATTAAATGTATAAAATTTATTTTTAATATCTATCTTAGTTGGTGGGTGATCTTTACCATCAAAATATACAAGTAACTCACCACCCTCATAGTCACCCAAACCAATTATATAAGATTTACCAACATTATTTTTATCTACATGTTTTTTCATTTTATAATTTTTATTAAATTGTATACTTGAAAATTTAAAATCAGGGTCAGGTATTAATTCTTCACCAAGTTTCTTGCCTAACTCATAACATTCATCACATCCTTTCTTATTTTTTTTAAGTGAGAAATTATATCCACAATTATTTATTCCACGAAATCTTGTCTTTACATATCCTGAAACAAATCCTTCATATGATACATCACCATCTTTTAAAACATTCTCTCTTGTTTTATTTTTAGGAAATTTAAAATCAATTAATTTCTTTGATAATATTTCCATAGTATCCATTTTATATAAAAAAAGATATTTATATAAAATAAAATAAAATATTAATATGTCAAGATTAACCCCCCTTTACTAAAAATAAAAAAATATTCCTATGGGGAATTTTATTTTTCAAAACGAATACAAAAAAAGTTCAAGGGGGGTTGTATTTGACCCCCATGAGATAATCTTGGAATTTTATATAATTCTAAATTTGAAATTTTACAACCAACAAATCTAAATCTAAAACAAGAGATAATCTTGAAAATCTTTTCTCAGAATAATTTTGAAATTTTTAAACCAACAAATCCAAACCCAAGCAAATACAAATGTCTCTTAACCGATCTTCTAAAATGAGAATTGACAAAATTCATTCTTTCAAAGAACCTGATATTGATAAAGATACTTTTGAAACTATTAATAAATGGATAGAAGCAGAGATGAAACCTGTAAATCAAGTAGAAATAGATAAAATTAAAAGAGCACTTAAGTTATATGAGATTTCTCTTAAAAATCCTAAATATACAATGGAACAAAAAAAGAATATCGTTAAATTAAAATGTGAGCAAATATATATTCTTGCTAATTTAGAAGCAAGACAAAGTAGACAAAATGAAACGACCAAAATAATGGATAAAATGGACTGGAAAAAAATAGCAAAAGAATTTAATGATGCTGGTATAAGATTTTAAATACAAACAAATACATTTTATATAAAATTTTTTTTGAGAGATAATCTTAAAAATTACATAATTCTAAATTTGAAATTTTACAACCAACAAATCTAAATCTAAAACAAGAGATAATCTTGAAAATCTTTTCGCAGAATAATTTTGAAATTTTTAAACCAACAAATCCAAGGCAAAGCAAATACATCCAAGAGAAAATCTTTCTCAGAATAAATTTGCTTTTTGGATTTTCAAAACCCCAAACACAAGCAACTATGGCAAGTCCTCTTGAACCGCAAGTTGCTGACTACTACAATCAAGAACCTTCTGCCGTGAGAGCAATTGAAAATATGAATGAAGAACTACACGAAATTCAAGAACAACTTCGTGTGGCGAAAGAACAATTAAGAGAAGCAGAATTGAAAAATGTAGCATATCATGCTACGTTTTATGTAAAAAAACTCCTGAAACAACCACTTATTAATGCTTTAGATGACCCGACAGGAGCAGAATTAGCGGGATTATTTGTAGAAGAAGAGTTTGAAAATTTAGAAGATGGTAATATTCAATCCATAGTAGATACTATTTATGAATATTGTTTTAGTGAAGATTGCGAGTGCCCACAAGATTTAGCATTTCATATTGCTATTTGTCAATTTCTACATATGAAACAAATTGAAGAAAAAAGTGATATTATGTTTAAACAAGATTATGGTGGTTGGTTTATATGTGGAGAAGATACATTATATGATAGATATCAAGAATATGATTTGAGTGATCAAGGGGACAACCCTAATGACGGCGAACCGATGAGTCCGCGATCGTGTGTGAATGAAGATATTCCATATCTTATAGACCAGTTGATTGAAAAAACATATTGTAGAATTATTAGGATGGGTGATGATAAGTATTTGTGTTCGGATTTTGATTAAATTTAAAGTGTATACAAAAAAAATAAATAATATATAAAATTTTTTTTGAGAGATAATCTTGAAATTTTGTATTTGAAAAAATAAATTTGCTTTTTTACAACCAACAAACACAAATCTAAAAATATATAATGGCGAGCAAAATGAACAAACCTCAACTATACGAAGCATACAAAGAAGTTTCTGAAAGAAACAAAGTCTTACAACTATTTAATAATGTATTGGAAGTAGAAAATAAAAAATTAAAAGATGATTTATCTTGGAAAGATAATGATTTATATTACGCTGAAAAACAAAGAAATAGTGATAAAATGTTTATAGAAAGAATAATGAAAGAAAGAGATGAATTAAGAAAAAAAAATAAAAATCTAAAAGTGTTAAAAAATCATTATGAAGAATGTATAAAATTATTAGAACAAGATAAAAAAGATTATATAAAATCTGAGGATAGAGAATTAGATAAATTAATAAAACAATATAATAAACTAAAAGAAGAAAAGGATGAATTACTAACAAACTTTAGAAACCAATAATTACAAACAAATACATTTTATATAAAATTTTTTTTGAGAGGAAATCTTTTCTCAGAATAATTTTGAAATTTTTAAACCAACAAATCCAAGGCAAAGCAAATACATCCAAGAGAAAATCTTAAAAATTACATAATTCTAAATTTGAAATTTCTAAACCAACAAACACAAATCTAAAAAATATATAATGGCGAGCAAAATGAACAAACCTCAACTATACGAAGCATACAAAGAAGTTTCTGAAAGAAACAAAGTCTTACAACTATTTAATAATGTATTGGAAGCAGAAAATGAAACTCTGAAAAAAAAGAATAATGAGTTTCATGAAGGCACTATTGAATTAGCAAAAGAGAAAATGGAAAATCAAAAGTATGCTGTTTCACTTGAAAGAGAAAATGAAAAATTAAAAGAAGAAAATGAAATATTAAGAAAAACAAAAGATACATATGAAGATTTATTAGGTGGTGAAGATGGAACAATTGATAAAATTAAAGAACTAAAAAAAGAAATTAAAAAATTAAAAGAAGATTTAAAAAGAGAAAATAATAAAGTATGTAATCTTGTTGCTAAAATTCACCAAATTTCTTAAAACAAATACAATTTATATAAAATTTTTTTTGAGAGGAAATCTTTTCTCAGAATAATTTTGAAATTTTTAAACCAACAAATCCAAGGCAAAGCAAATACATCCAAGAGAAAATCTTGAAAATTACATAATTCTAAATTTGACATTTCTAAACCAACAAACACAAACCACAAACAAATACAATGACTGACTTCAGTATTGTTGAGAAACTCTCTCAAGAACTTGGTGACAAAGAAGAACGAATCATGGAATTAGAAAAAGAACTTGAACATCAAAAACAAGAAAAAATGAAATATTGGAAAGAAATGATAGTTCTTCAATCGGTCTCAGAATTCTATAGAACTCAAAACGATAATACTCAAAATCATATATCAGAAATCATTGACTACTTTTGGAGATGGTTTGATAAATATGATGACATTAAATATGATTTGTATATATTATCTCTTGAATATGTATTGTCTAACACGATCACACAAAGTATATACGATGAAGATGAAATCAAACAAGCATACAAAGAAGCAGGAGGTCCTATGGATGAAGAGTTTGAGACAGATGTTCACGATATGATTGAATGGTTTGATACAGGGGAATGCCTCGAAGACCATGATTGTAGTTCTTGGGATTTGTATTTCTTAAGAGTAAGAAATAATGAGGGAAAATTAGTATTCTTTAATAATGATTAATAATAAACAAATACAATTTATATAAAATTTTTTTT
>Ga0181406_1000212_pt1 | contig 22623 bp, 40 predicted proteins | sample 29SPOviralmetaG_FD_130135 | JGI IMG/M metagenome (GOLD analysis project Ga0181406, IMG submission 130135) | Marine viral communities from the oligotrophic San Pedro Time Series (SPOT) site, San Pedro Channel, CA, USA - 29 SPOT_SRF_2011-12-20 | ecosystem: Environmental > Aquatic > Marine > Strait... | reverse complement strand
TATCTCCTATAATTCTTGATCATGAACATGTAGTTGTATTATTGCATAATGTAACACTTTCAAAAGATCTTTTCGAGCATCTTCTCTAGAACCTTTCTTTCCATATCTTTGAGCATACTTAAGTATGTTGCCAATACAGAAACCAGTTCCATGACCGCCGTCTATAATAAACTCTGCTGCTTGAAATTTCTCTTTTGAGTAATGACTGTCATATGTTTTATCTATATGTTTTTGAATCTCTTCTATAGAATTTTTTTCATTAAATTTATAATCAATCATTTCCATCACCTGGAACTGCAAGTCTTTTGGCATTCTTTATTCTCCTCATAATTATCAGTCTTTTTTCTCTATTGTATTTAGTCCAGTCACTTATTTCTTCTGTCGTTCTTCCGCATCCAATGCATACATCATCTTCTAATGTACAAACATTTCTACAAGGAGTTAGTTTACTAGCCACCTTTTTGCCTATAAAAAATGTGAGATCCAATTCTAGTTATTCTATCTAATGTTGGTGCCCAGTAAGGCTTCACATAGTTTGCATGATAGTGTGTAGAACCTTCAGTTATACCTATGTATTTGTTGTATATGTAAAAATCGCTTGCATACTTACGTGACTTTTCCCACGCAGTTTTATTTCTTGGTTCATCTGATTTTCCATCGCAGAACCAACTAAACTGGCACTGGTTTCTTTTCGGCAGGCCGTTCTCATGCTTTACTGCTTGATGTACAACTTCACATATATTGTTTGGAAAATGTCTGCTGTATACTCTATTCATGACTACGTCTGATACTGCCATCGCATCTGCGAGTGATGACGCTTTGGTTTCATGATATATGTTCAATGCTAAACACTCCAACGCTTGGGTTCTATTCATAAGTTTATACTCAGCATGTGCTACATGGAATATTCCACCGAATGCTAAAGTATTAATTAAAACTGCTGCTATTATTCTTTTTATCATTATACTGCCTCTTCCTTTACCTATATTTAATAATATACAGATTTCTAGGAATGTACACAGTTAATTTAATTTATTATATAGTGTGATAAAAATGTTACACTTTATCTATTATTGGAAAGATTTTAGATATAACTTCAGCACATGCTTTGGCCACTTCAATATGTTCTTTTTGAGTACCATTAGAAGTTCTTAATTCGATATAATGAATCCAAGAACGTATTGTTCCATTCACATATAATCTTGAAAGAGTATTCCCTTCAGGAAGAACGCATCTCGCCTGTTCTTTTGCAATGCCACTCTTAATGGCAAAGTTATAAGCAATCATAGCTTCTTCCCAGACTCTTTTTTGTAATGAAATCCACTTGCCTTCTAATGCTGGATCTTCTATATCAATACTATTTTGTCTGTTTTTATCGTCTTGAAGTCTAGCTTCTCTTGTTACGAAAATATCACCGAGACTATTAGGATCAGCATAACGCTGACTAAACTCTTGAAAGCTAAAGCTTCTATGACGGAGCAGTTGTCTCGCGATATCTCTTGTCGTTTCAACCTCGAGGGTAGCGGAGGCCATTTCAAAGGGAGACCAATGTTTGTTTTTGATGAGGTATTTGATAAGCTTATCAGCTGTCTCCTTGTTATTTTGGTTCGCCGGGTTTGAGACACGAGCACAGAAGGCGATGAAGTCTTGTGTATCGGCAAAATCATATTCAAACTCCTCGTTTGGTTGTGTGTATCCTACTATATTAACTCTCAATGGAATGTCTCCGAATCCATTGTATCTTCAGATGGTTCCATAGTCTTTATTTCATCTTTCATGTCATGCATCATGGTAACCATCTTTTCAAAATCTTTTTCTGACATGACTGTTTTATACATACTTAGTCCCATTGTAGTCAGTACACCTGCAGTAACTAAATGAATGTTCTCATCATCATCTTCGAATTCTTCTAGAATATCATTTACAGTTGCCATGAGTCGGTTATATACTTCTTTAAATTGATCATCGGTCAACATTCAAAATCCTTCTATGTAAAAAATTAAACTTATGCCTATTGCAAACCATACAAACGGTGCTTTAGGATTTTCTATTAAAAACTTTAATCCAGTGACTTTTAGTATTAGAGATTCAGACTGATCTTCTATCCGAATTTTGCCATCTAGTGTGGTTCTTTCTACTCCACGTGGATTAGGCGGACCGTTTATAAAATTTTGTCCAGGCATTATATTTCCTTTATAGTTTTATTGCTAACACGATTAGTATTCCAACTAAAAGTATATTTGTTAAAATCATCTGAATACAAAGAATCAAGTGATACCAGACCCATCGATGTTTATATAGAGTGTGTATGTTAACTCTTGTATCTAGTTCTTCATCACCTTTTGGTGGCCTTTTCAGTCCTAAGACTGTAAGCATTCCATAGTTATTAGCCATTTATCCAAACAAAGTCCCTTGTTTATTATCTAATTGAGGTTCCATTCTTTCTTTGAGTTCTAAAAGTCTGTCCTCTAATGTACTTATAGTAGTATAAATGTGACCAGTATCATGTGGTTGTATTTTTGTTTTTAAGTATGCTATTTCTTCCATTAGTACTTGAAATCTTGTTATGTCAGTTATCATATTTTCTCTCCTTAAAGTTTAAAACCTTCAAATGCTTTTTCATCTATAATTGCTTTACCAGTTGGTGTCTTATCAAAAACAGGGGTGTCATCCATAAGAGTTTGTTCAGATTCGTTTACATCGTATAGCCTCATCTTAGATCTATCAACTCCTATTACAAACCTTTTCTTAAATGTTGGATCATTATATCTATTCTTTAACTGTTTCACTGCAAGTTGACCCATGCCTTCTAGCTCTTCAGTAGATATAATAGCAAACATTAGATCGGCGGTTGCGGGTAATCCAAAAGACTCGGACGTATCTTCCAACCCAACATCCGAGTTAGAATAACCTGAACGAGTCGTTTGCGTTGCAGAGACGATCGGTACGTCAAACTCGACTGCAAGGCCACGTAACTCTTCAGCAATTGCTTTAATGTAGTTGTATGAATTGATTGCACCGCCCATTCCTTTCATTCTTGATGATGAACATATATTGAGATAATCTATAAAAATCATTTCTGGTTCGAAAGACTTCTTAAGCTTTAATTCATTGAGTAATGCTCTAAAGTGAGAAGAACTAGCTTGACCTGTTGGATATTCTTTAATAATCAACTTACCACTAGTTCTTGTAGATAACTTATAGACTCTATCAGCAAACATTTCTTTTGATAGATTAGGTAATTGATCAATAGGACAATCAAGTAAGTTAGCATCTATTCTTTCCGCAATACGTTCTTCAGCCATTTCCATAGTAATGTAAAGAACGTTACGACCTTGTGCTAAGTTTGCAGCTGCACAATGGCACATAAACAAAGACTTACCAACACCTGTACCGGCAAGACATATGTTTAGTGTCTTGTTAGGAAGACCACCTTTAGTTATAAGATTAAAATATTCTAAATCAAAAGGAATACGTTCTTCATCTCTATGATAAAACTCATATCGATCATTTGCATTTTCTATATAGTCATGGCCTACGTTTGTATCGAAAGAAACTCCAAGAGCTTTAGTTAATATTTCAGGTAGTGCGTTCTTAGTTAGTTTAGTATGTTTACCATCAATGATTGAGATTGACTCCATAACTGCATTATATAGCGCTCTGTCTTGACACCACTTTTCAGTACTGTCATAGAGCCAATTGTCATCAGCCTTTTCTTCTTCGAAGAGGTTAGGAATAATTTCGACTGCATGTCTGTATTGCTCTTCGTTAAAAGAATCAGCATTATCAATCTCAATCTTGAAGGCTTCAGCCGTCGGAAGTTTATTATACTTTCCAACAAACTTACCCGCTTCTTTGAAAAGAATTTTATATATTCCCTCAAAGTAATCTGGTTTTACGAACGGCAGAACCTTTCGCATATATTTCTCATTCGTGAGAATATTCTTTAGAACTACTTGTTCTATACTTGTATTCATTTATCCTCGCTCGGTGTTACTAAAATTTCGTTTCCTATTATTGAACTTTCAAGTATTGCTACTAAAACATTTCCTGCTGCTTGTTGAAGACCTGCGTCTTTATCAGTTAACATTTCATCTGCGCTATAATGTATATTAAAATCAAATTTAAGAGTAGCGTCATCACTTTCACTGTTTTCAAAAGCAGTCACTTTCCCAAATGATATTACAGTTTCAGGATACGGTCCAGTTAGAAATCTTATTCTCCAAGAATCCTTTTCTTCATTAACCGCTATAAATTCATAATCTACATTTTCTTTAAGCAGAGATGTCATCAGCTATCTCTTCCATTTCAACTGGAGCGGTATGACCTATTGAGTATTGTTTCTTTATAAACTCTTTAAAATCAGTATCAGCAAATATTGGAGACCAAAAGCTTTCTTCTAAAGTTCCAGCTTCTCTTACTTTATTCTCTTCTCCTTTTCTTTGATACCAGCCATTAGAAGGTTTAATGACGTGACCACCCGCAAGAGCAACATCGAGTAATCCAGAAAATTTAGAAACACCACCTTCCCATGTAACTGAGATTGGGATCTTTGATTTTTCTTTCACGAACCTAGATTTTTCAACATTGATAATAAAGTGATAACCTTTGATTTCGGTTCCTTTCTTATCTTGTTGACGACCTATGATCCATATATTGTCTGCTGAATAGTATATTCCTGTACCACCTGATACTACAGCTTTTGGAAATAATCCAATCTCTTGATAAGTATGATTTACGGCAAGAAGTGGAATATCTTTCATAGCGAGATATGGTGTAGTCATACGAAATAAACCTTTAAGAGCTTTTGCTCTAGACATATCGGCTACTGATTTTTCATTTATAGCATCTTCCATCTCTTTTTTAGACGCAAGATTACCAACTGAATCAATTACAACTATTACTTTATCATTTCTATCAAGAGCTTCAAGTTGACCAATCATATCAAACTTGAGTTCTTCTACATTTGTAATCGGTGTATGTAGAACTCTTGAAGTATCAATTTCAAATTGTTCAAAGTATGATTGCGGTGAACCAAACTCTGAATCATAGAATAACATTACAGCTTCTTTGTGTTTCTTAAGAAAAGCTGAAGCTATCATTAACGCGAATGATGTTTTAAAATGTTTTGATGGACCTGCTAATACAGTAAGTCCTGGTGCTAAGCCACCTTCTACAGAACCAGATAAAGCAACATTTAACATCGGAACGTCGGTTGTTACCATATCCTTATCTTTGAAAAATTTAGACTCTGAAAGAACTTCGGTATGACTTAGCTTTGAGTTCTTCTTGAGTTTATCCATTATCGACATGCAGTTCTCCTATTTTGGCATATATTATATTATACACTATTTTTACTAAAAAGTAAACTAAAAAAATGATTCCAATGTTGATGGTTCTGGTTCAGACCAGAAGTTTCTTGTCTTATTACATTGTACTGAGAAATCTGATTTAACAAGTTTACTTTTTCCTCCTAAGAATTTCTTTACGTTTTTTGCCATATCCATAGCAGTCGTAACTGGTACGTTTTGGCATATATGATTTAGGTTCTTAATTCCACCTTGTAGTTGGAAATCTTTTGGTAGTTTCATAATTTCTAAACACTCTCTTACGTTTAAAAATCTATCAACATCTGGATGAGTTAAACTATTCGGTAGGTGACCGACAAATGCCCCTATACGATCTTTTCCTACTTCAACAGTTCTTCTCATAACGTTGCCACCAGATTTAACTTTATCGGCCATTCTTTTTGCTTTTTTAGATTGACTGTCATAACCATTCTTTTTACACCATTCAGAAAGCTCATAGTAATTACTACCATGATCTTCGATCCAATGTAAAGGATTGGCAGATCTTTCAATCTTATTAAAGAATTCTGTATGACTTATGCCACCTTCCATTTCCTCTAATACATACTTATAAAAAGGATTCTCTGAAGGAACATCGTTGTTAGTCATTAATTCAGTCATAGGATCTGGTTCATTAGTAGCAGCTCCTCTTATAGTATCTTCGATCTTTTCATGGGGTCTGTCGTAGTAATCAAAGATAGGAACCTCATTACCTTTCCAAAAGAAATAAAAAGCCCTGTCTCTAACTTGACTTAACCCATGTAGTATTGATTTAGTTTTATATAGACTTACAGTATAACCAAACTCTTTGGCCATCTTTCTCATTTCTTTTACGATAGGTTCTCCCATCTTACTTGCGAGTCTAGGTGCGTTTTCACCCCAGAAGACTTGAGGTTGAACATTCTCGAGCACGTATCGAGCAGCACGAAGCATCCAATCATTAGCAGGATTATCGCTACCACTGGTAAAAGAAAGCGAAGACAAACCAGCACAAGGGCAAACAGTATTGACAACATCCACACTACGAGGTACACTACCACCCATATCAAGCTTAATATAAGGCACAGTCCTATTATAGTACTCAACAAGTTGGTTATCATTTGCTTCGAAATCCGTATAAGACAGAATGTACTCTGGTTTTTCTCCAAAGACATTTTGCATGGCTATGGTTTCTCCTCCAATAAGAGGGATTATTGATGCATGGGTCATTTTCCAATTTTTTCTTTTAGATATTTCGTTACGTCAATCTTAGCTTTAGACCAACCAGCTACGTTTAATCGATTTATGTTTGCTGTATTGTCTTGAGCTTCGCACTCGTCACCTTGTTGTACTGGTAAATCATATCCACATATCTCATTTGCTAGATAAGATACTTCATATCCTAGACCTGTTCCAACATCGTAAGCAGGATCCCAAGTACTCGGATCTTTACTCATTAATAATAACATTACATCTACTACGTCATCAACATGTACAAAATCTCTAATATGGTTCGTGGCATATTTAGCTGTGTTATTAACTAACCGGCCTATTAACATTGTGTCTCTTGCGCCTTCACCAAATACGGTAGTAAATCTTAAACCACATTGGTTTTCCTTTGCTGTTTCTTCGTTTACTTTCTTACTCATACCGTAAGGTGACAGATGCCAGTCATGTATACAAGATGAAGATGCGTATAAAAGAGGAATATTATTATCAGCACATGCTTTTTGAATTATTGTTGTAGTTACAACATTATTTTCCCAATATCCTTTTGGATCATTTATTGATGCCCTTACATCTGCCCATGCTGCTAAATGAATTGCAAATTCGGCATCTCCAACTTCAAAGTATAAAGCTTCTTGCCCACTGTTTCGATCTAATCCTACTACTGTATGACCTTCTTTTTCTAGTCTTTCGCATAAATGTTTTCCAATGAATCCTTCTGATCCTGTAACGATTACTTTCATTTGTCCTCCAAGTATTTTGTTGCTGTTTGTAGAGCTGAGTTGATAGCCTGATGCATATCCAAATAAGCGTACATTCCACATCTTCCTATAAACGTCATTTTTGGTCCAACCATTTTTTTATATTCTTCGTAAGTCTTTCGATTAACACCTTCAACATCTTTAACTGGATAATATCTTTCCATATTATTATCTCTGTAGTCGCATGGTGTTTCATATGTCAAAGATGTCCAGTTTGGATTATCTCCATGAAAAGGAATACGCTTCCATTCTGTAACTCTTGTACAAGGACCGTCATGAGTAAAGTTTACAGTTGTTGTAGGAAGTATATATGGCGTAGGTAAGTCGACGTGATTAAATTTTATTGATCTATAAGGTAACTCGCCGTGCTTATAATTAAAATATTCATCGATAGGCATAGCGTTGAATATATGGGCGTAAGATCCATTATATGTCGATTCCATTTGTTTGTTAAATGATACGCCTAAGTGTACTACTATTCTATCGTGATTAACGATCTCATTGAAGAGTTCTGTATAGCCGAGTATCGGCATTCCTTGATAAGCGTCGTTTGGAAAGTAATACTCATTGTCATCATCTCTTATAGGAACTCTTTTAATTATGTTTGGATCAAGTTCTTCTATAGTCTTTCCCCACATCTTGTATGTGTAAGGAGCAAAGAAAGTTTTGATAATGTTTTCTTCACCTACTATCTCTTTTGTTTCTTTATTAACTGGAAGAGTTACGTATGTTCCATCTTCTAATATAGCTTTAACTTTATGTTTATATTCTACCCACTCGCCAAATCGATTGACCCAGTCCCATACTCTCTTATTGTTAGTATGAAACAAGTGAGGACCGTACTTATGAACTCTTATTCCTTTTTCGTTTTCATAATCATATGCGTTACCGCCGATGTGTGGTCTTTCTTCAATGATCTCTACAAATATATCAGGATCATTCTCAACTAACTCTCTTGCGAGAGCTACACCAGAAAAACCAGCACCTACTACTAAAACTGTTTTCATATTCTTAATGCTTTCTTTAATTCTTTTTCTTGGACGTTAATATCCAGTGGATGAGAATTATATATGGCAGATTTTTGTGCTTGTGCTAGAGACAGTAACTCATGTGGACTTAGATCTTCTATATCTGAAGCTTTTAAAGAAGCAAGTTTAGAATCATTATATAATAACATCATTTCTTCATATTCACCAATCAATATAGATCCTGCATCTGCAACTTGTAATGGACGAGCTCTCCACCAACCAGATCCTGCATGATCATATCCTGGCATTAAGCAACCCCATTGTTCTGCATATACTTGACACATATCACGTTCAGTTAAACGTCTTTGTTTTTCTTTTCGAGATCCAAAGTATTCTACTTCCCAGTTCGAAACGTTTTGCTTTTTTAACCATCTTGCAGTCTTTCCTTGAACTAAGGATGCAAAGTTAAATTTTCTTTCTTTATCTAAAGAGCTAACAAAGTCTTCTTCAAAGGTTGGTAACATTTCTAATTCAAAATAAAGTAATTGATCTCTATCAACATCTTCTCTGTCACCAGGTATTCTGTTCCTATGACAAGGATTTGGATTATATCCAAAAAGAAGATGCTCGGGATAATCAATCAACTTACTGAGATCACCACCAGAAAAAACAGAAAGAAGAACTGGTGCTTCTTTTGATCCGATATAATCAACAGCTCCGAGTAAAACATCAGTGTGTGGTTCTAATTTTAATTTTGTTATAGTAGGGTCAACTGAGTTTTGACTAATAGTAAAATCTTTAAGTAAAGAATCCTTATCAGTACAAGATAATATTCCTTTGAATATTCCTTCAGTCTGCCAATCATCAAAAGCCAGTATTAATCTATCTTTTGGCGTAGCGTGTATTGCCCAAAGACCATTATAAAACGCGAGTTGTAGTGCCTGTCTTGGTGAAGCAAGAAAACAAATCACTCTATCATAATCAGATAAATCTTCTCCGATCTTAACATATCTTTGTTCAACTTCATGTCCCATTCCTCTTAAACATCTTAAAAGAGAATAGTGTGATGGAACCACTTTTAATTGTTGATTTAAATAAAAACTTTCAGTTACCTGATTCTTATTCATTCCTGTTACTAATATCTTCATCATTCCTCCAAAAATCTTTTACAGCCATCTAACTTTGACTTGACGTACATAGGGTTATTTAGCAATCTATTTAGACCGGAGGGATGCGGTAGCATGTAATGTGTATAGCTGTTTAATCGAGTAATATATTCGGAAACCATACTTCCCCATGTTACTATTCTATCGTATCCTTCCAACTGTTCAGAAACAGCTTCATGGTCAAAAGTAGAATACTTTTTATCCCAGTAAGGGTCATTAGAGAGATTTATAAAAGTTACAAAGTTAATTCCAAGATAGTCTAACCATTCATGGAATCTTTTGTGTGAGGAACCTTTAGAGGTGCTGATTAGAACCTTTGACGGATTCATTCCTACGAATATAACTTTGCCTTTCATAATTATATTATAACAAATTTTTATGGGTTTGTAAACAGTTTATTTGTATTTAGCCATAGTTTTTGATATAGTAGATGCAAGTTCAGCTCTATCGGCTTCTTTTTGTTTGAGTTGTTCTACTAAATCAGAACCAGCATCAGCTCTTTTATACCAACTAAATTGTTGATCATGTACATCGCCATGTCCGTCAACCATTAGTTTTGGTTCTTCTGCAGGTGGAGGTGATTTAACTATAACTTTAGCGGTAACTGGTGCTGGCTTAACAAAGTTCCACATCAGTTTTATTCTTCTTTTAATATTTTCTGTTCTGAGTTCACCGTCTTCAATGTGAGAAAATCTTTCACTTAAGAAGAGTAACTCAGCACTGTCGCTATTAAACAAATTCGTATTTTACTCCTGCTTCATCAAACATTGACATTGTCAATTCGATGGACTCTTTCCATCTATCTTCAACATTTTCAAGTTCTTTCGGCCATACGACTCTTTTAATTCCAACTTGAATAACTCCCTTTGCACAGTCTGAGCATGTAGGAAGACCAGTAACATACATCGTACTTCCTTCAAGAGAGATTCCATTATAACAAGCATTATATATCGCGTTCATTTCTCCATGAACCACGTATTTTAATTTAGTTTCTCTGTTGTCAAGTCTTTCTTCTGAATCTTCTATTCCACGAGGAAAGCCATTATAACCTTGTGCTAGCACTTGACCTTTATCTCCTACAACAACGCATCCTATTTTTGTTGATGGATCTTTTGACCACTCGCTTACTTTATAAGCTAGCTCAATATATCTTACATCCCATTTTTTTTCTGGATCAATACCCATAATATTTACTGATTTAAAAGTAGCATTAAGAACAGGATCATTCATATCTGCAAATAAAGCTGGTTGGTTTGGATCTTTAAATAATTGACTCATTGTACTAAATCGAAGTGCCTTTCATACACATGTAAGTTTTGAACCTGCCAATGCATAAAACCTTTGAAGACTTGATCGTCATCTGCTCTTTGAGCATTTATATCTTCAATAAGTCTTTTCATAACATACTGTTGCCAGGCATAATCATTCTTATAGCCGTATACCACATCATTAGATCTCATTTGAACTACAGCGTCTAATCTTTTGTTACGAATGTAATACGTAACTGCATTAGTACAAATAAAGTCATTCTTACCGTCTTCATTATATTCGAGCCATATTGATGGACGATTATAGATCATAGCAGCTCTACGACTATCAGGATTATTTATTAATTCTTCTACAACATGTAGATATTGATTATGAAATTTTTCGCCAAAGATTAAGTAACCATAGTTAGAATTAATCTCACCAAACTTATTAGCAGAATATTGCCAAGCTGCTGGAGGTGCTTTAGTGATTCCAAATATCTCATTTATATTTGTAGATCTACCATTGTACCAATCTATTTCTGCATCAATATATTCACGATTAGGTGTACCAAATATTGCTGATTCATCAGCAACGAAAGATGCACCAATCATCTCAATAGTCTTTTGACCGGTCTTATCAATAGTAAATACTTCTTTTTTTAATTCATCTCTGAAATGTTGACGAATATGTTTTACTTTTGCCCATGTTAAATTTTCCACGATACTATCCATTTAGTTTCTTCTCTAGTTTACTTATTTGTTTTTTTAATTTATTCATCTGATTGACCATAATTTTCATATTGTCATTTAGCTTTGTTATTTCTCTACGAACTGGCCAACCACTACTGCTAATAAATCCTGGTCTATCACTTTTACTAGTGAAGTCTGGTTCGCCTAAATCTATAACGTCGTCTTCTCGCATACTCTTTTCCTTAAATCTGAAGTACTAAACCTATGATCTCTTTTGTTGAAATATAGTTGAATACCTCTTTTCTTACACTCATCTTTACCAGTAAAATCCTTGTCTTTATACTCTACGCCTAGTATCCTAACATCAATTGGATACATGTTTATTATATCACATAAGTCAGCTTCTGTACAATAAATTATTACTTCATCGACATACTTTATAGCTGACAGTTGTGCTTCTCTTTCTACTATAGTCTGAATAGGTGCGTTCTTTTCAGATCTGTCTAAAGTTGGATCTACCTGTAGTCCACATATTAAATAATCACATTGGGCTTTCGCTTCTCTTAACATCATGACATGGCCTGCATGAAGTAAATCAAAGGTACTACAAGTAAATCCAATTCTCATTCTTCTATATCTCCACTCATATCAACATAGTCATCTATACAGGTATAACCTGTTCCTTGACCTGTGACCGACATTTCTTTCATTACTTCGAAACACTCTGGATAAGTGTTAAAATAATCTATTGCACCACCGTCTAATGATCCATCAGGATGTAGAGTTATCATTATCAATATCCAACCATATATCATACTTTTGTTCCTACTGTTCTTCGAACTATATCGTTGTGATTGAATTCAGCCCAATAAAGTTCAAATGCAATTCCATCTTCTAGTCCTTCGAACTGATGAATCTTGCCAGGTTTTACTTGTGTAAAGTCTCCAGGATTTAATATAGTTTCATCAACTAATCCTTCTTGATCGTCTTGCCAGACTCTTACAAGCATTTGTCCGGATTCAACATAGAATCCGTTCCATTTAAATTGATGTTCATGTTCTGAACACTTAAAGCCTTTTTTATATTCTATGCGATGAAACTCAAGAACACCATTTGCATGGATTAGTTCTGTTTGACCCCATATCTTTCCAGCTTTCATTCTTTCATAAACTCTTCATAGTTAATTGTACCCCAGTCCAAGTTATAGTGTTCTGGATATTTTCCATCTTTTTCAAACTGTGTTAATAGTTTATTTAGTTCTATTGTTTCGGGATGCTCCCAAGATCTAAGTTTTTTGAGAATAACATTATCCGGATCTTTCTCTAATAATTGACATACAGTCCAATCCATGATAAGTTGTCTTAAAGGTGTGTTTATTGCTCCAGCCATTATCCGTCATGCGCCTCCATATCATGTACATCACCGTGTCCGTCTACAAAACTCTCGGTGGTAGCTATTGGACGATTTAAAAAATCGCGATCAGGATCTTGGCCATCAATGCCACCTTTCATATAGGCGGCAAAGAAAGAAGCATAGTTAATTATATCAATACATGAATCTTCAAGAGATTCAAAGTTTGGATTATATTTTGTATCATTTTCCATAGCTTCTAATACTGACTGCAACCTAAGAGTTTTTGCAATCATTGTATCTAATAGCGTTGAACAGCCTCTAGGATAATACATGGCCTGTTTAATCCTTGAGTTTGGATTTTGATAATCATTACCTTTTTTGTTTTGTATTTCTGCTGCTTTTCGCAGTACTTCTAATGATGCTTTACTCATATTATACTCCTTCGAACAATTTATTGACTTCTTCTAAATCTATTATACCATGTTTTTGTTCATTTGTACACATTTTTTTTGGTTTGTATAACTTATAACCATCACTGCCTCCAAACAAATTATTAAACACTTCATCACATGGGACTATTTCGTCAACGTTATATGTAAATTTGTTGTTAATTCTATCAATACTGTAAGTATAAGAACAAATATGTGTGACTTGCCCAGCCGCATATTGAATTTTCTTTTCTTCTGGCTTACTTATTGAGATGTTACCGTAATTTTTATTTTTTAATTTTAAATCTATTAAAATATCATCGAAAGGTGGAATGATTATATCATGAGGATATATTTTAAACTTTGGATATTTTGGATTTGGATAATCTTTTTGATAAGCAATCCCATCTTTTCTTAAACCCCATTCTAAATGTTCGCCGTTTGAATAATTTTCTAAACTTGAGTATGAATCTTTATGATCTGCACGAAATTCTTTTACTCTTTCTTTTGTCCAATGCTGTTCATAATTATTAATTATGTCAATTATTTTTATAAGCGTATTCGATTGCACGATCGGCCTCCTTGTCAATTGGTCTATTCTGATACCAGTTACCGTTCTCTGCATCAAACGCTTTACACATTTCTGATATCTCTACAGAAGTAATAGGATATTCTCTTTGAATAGCTTTACTTGCAGTAGCAACCATGATCTGATACATCTTGTGATACCAACCAGTGTTACTTATGACTTTATATTCTGATGCTAATCTCTGTGGCCAGAACGGACAATCATTATAATGATTCCATTTGATGCCTCTGTTTTCTGCTTTATCTTTTCTATGTTGTATTATTTGTTTTTGTAAAGCTTCTGGTAGTCTGTCTAAGAACGTCTTACCAGTATTCTTTTCAACGAATGGATATTTTTCTATAAGATCAGCAGGATTTAAAACAGAGCCAGAATTAGTAAAGATAAAGTTGAAAGAGCCATTATACGTAGCAGGAGTATAATACATGCGTGAGAGGTCCTTAGTTTGTTTATCACCAATTGACTCGAGCTTTGAGTTGAGAGCATACCAGAAAGCTCTGATGTTGTCTGCTCCAATTCTTTCTCGAGTTGGAAAGACAATACGAAACTTTGGTAGACTTTCTCGGCTGCTAGCAGTACTATAACAAATGTAATGGAAAGAGCCAATTGTATCGCGTAAAGCATCTTTTATATCCCCTTTAAATTCATAATCGTCAACATCAACAGCAGCCCAGCCTGCCCAATCCAATACGTTTCTATTGGCTCGGGTAGTATCTTTAGTGAACGTAGCAGGACACATAAGTTCCGCATCATTTTTGCCTCCAAGTTTTCTTTCAGATAATTTATATAGAAACTCCTCAAACTTAGAAAAGTCTGGGAAATCCATTCTACGATGTGTTTTATTATCGTATATTGATTTAAAGAATGTCGCTGATACTTCCATGATTATCGCTGTGATCAGGTCCTTTCCAACCTTCTGGCTTTAAAAGATCTGGCATACCGAAAGGATTTGGTCTACCAGCTTTTACACCAGGTTCTTTTGCCATGTTTGCGTTATGTATAGCATCCCAAGCTTTATCTGCGTCAACATCTAAAACATTGAGAGTACCTATTGCGAATACGCATATGTCTATTAAACCATTTATTTACACCAAACTTTTGATGCATATCACTTATGTCTTTTGACCAATGTGTACTCATAATTTTTTCCTTCTAAACATATTATACCATACCTTCATATTCATGTACATCTTTAATTTGTATTTGTTGTAAATATTTTTGAGTTTGTTGCCAATCTCTAACTTTTATTCCAGCAGAATCTTTCCGGCCTTCAATAGCAAATTTTAAAGGATAATCGTTCCCACCATATTCCATCTTATCTCCAAAGAATATGATTGGTCCGTCAACCATTTTTGCTACTTGTCTTTTATCTTTTCCTGCTGGTATAATATCTAGGCCTGTTTCTCCAGCTACTTGTGCGGTTATACTAGGAAATAAATCATTAAACTCTTTTGCAAGAATCTCTCTTTCTCTATTCTCTTGATCAAATTCAACGTATAACTTTCTTTGTTCAGTATTAGCACCTCTTCCAATAGTACTAAAGTTTACTAGTCCTGGTCTTTCCTCTATATGATTTCCTGTTCTGAGCTTAAAGCTACTCTCATTTAGTTTCATTCTCATCCAACCTACAGCTTCCCCTGGTATTTTCCAGTCTGTAGTTTCGATCTGTTTTCCATTCTTCCATATACTATTGCCAGAACAGTTAAAACATTTTTCAACTGCTTTGCATATATCTGCACCAACTTGTTCTACTGTCTTATAGTAGTCGCTCCCAGTAACAAGATATACTGTATTCTCTTCTATAAACTTTAAGAAGAATTTCTTGAATGCTTCGTCCATTCTTCCTCTACTTGGTGTTAATGTTCCGTCAACGTCGAATACATAGTTTGTCATGAAAAGAAATCCTCCAATGTGTTTTGTTCAGTTACAGACCAACCAACTGCTTCAAGAATCGGATTGAGTGGTTCTATAAATGTCTTTTCGAATTGTGTGTCATAATCAATATACTTATGAAGATTAAATTCTTTCGGTAGATAGTCGGGAAAGGATATGATGTTTTCTCTAATAGGATTTGGCAACTTAAGATATGAGAATTTTATCTTATCGCCTGAGTTGATTTTTGAGTATTTTTTATCTAGAGCTTTATCGACTACTTCATTGTTATAAAGAAGAGCACCACGAACATGGATCGGTGTACCTTTTCCATAAATGGTCCTTCTATCTTTCCATTTTTCCACGTTCTGTACGCTTCTTGGAAAGGAAACTTTTTCTGGATCAAGAGACTTAAACTCATGTTTAAAAGTATTTATGAATTGTCTAGTCCTTTGTTCGTTGCCAGATATAATGATCTTAAATGCTTCTTTAAACTTATTACGTACAACTTCCGGTGTAGAAGACTTGATTGCTTCAATACCCATAATCTTAAGTTTAGGTTCAGCATATTGTACACCTTCTGAGTTGTGCACATTAAGAATATATCTTTTCTTGGCTGTCCAGATTCCACGATCAGCAATAACTTCTCTACCCATTTCCATACGAGAAACTCGACCATTCATATTATGAAAGAGTTTGTCATAAGCTTCAGCTAACTTTTTTTCAAAGTGTTGTTGACATAACTTATCGATAGCTGCTACTGGATCTTTTGGATTGAGTTTCTTTACTAATGGACCGAAGTTAATGTATAAAGAATCGGTATCAATCGCGATAACATAATCTTTATTATTAGTCTTAAGAACCTTATTCATTTCTTCGTTGATTGCTTTTTCAGCCCATTTGATAGATAATTGACCTGTGAGTGTAACACTTTCAGCGAGGGCATTATCAAAATATTTAAAGTACTTATTAGCTAATGCGCCATAAAGAGAGTTCAACAAGATCTTAATAGCCATTTGATTATTCTCAAGCTGATTGATTTCAGCTTCAAGAGATCTTGATTTTTCTTTTTCATACAGTGATTTAGCTTTTAACATCTTCTTCTTGATTTCAGAACGCTCGGCATAATAATCGACAATAAGTTCTGGAATGATTCCTTGCTTGCCTTTTGAGAAAGGAACACCACTTGCACATATAGAATGCTCATCACATACTTTTTCTTTATTATTTAGATAGTACTCAACGTCTTGAACGTGTACACCAAACGATTTATCTCTGATCAAAGTTTCGGGTGATATGTTGGACTGAACAATAATATTAGGATATAGAGAGTTCAGATCAAACGATACCACCCAGTCGTGTGCACCTACTTGAGGATCTTTAACATAACCACCCTCAATCACATTCGGATTAGATCTATTTTGATATACAACCTTTTTAATTTGTTGAACTGGTGAAATGATTTTATTTTGAAATAGTCTACGGTATATGATTGATTCCCATATTGATGTAGTTCCAAATGTATCAGTTAAATTAACTCCAGCTCTATACGCCATTGTAAACGCTAGATTAATAAGACCCATCTTTTGGTCAATACGATCGACTAATTGTACATCTTTAATGTTGTAGTCAATAAATTTTTGATAATCATTTTTATAAAGATTTAATAAACTACCGTGTTCTTCAAAAGAAAGTTTACGTTCACCAAGAACTACATATGCTATATGATCAAGACGATATGATTCTTGTGGACCATATGAATATCCAAACTTTCTAAATAACTCTAAGTAATCAGCTTGTTGAATTCCACTGATGTCGTAGCTGTAGTTCATTCTGCCACCGATCATCATGTTTCTATCATTAACTAAGTTCCATGGAGATAATCTGTTTGCTGCTTTCTCACCACCAATGTTTTTAATACGGTTTACGATGTAAGGTATATCAAAGAAACGAGTATTCCAACCAGTAACTACGTCAGGATAGTTCTTAACCCAGTAACCTAAGAACTTAGCGAGGAGTTCAGTTTCATTCTTACATTTATGATATTGTATCAAATTACCGTCGAGTTCTATTTCACATTTTGCAGAAGTATAATCACCGCATCCCCAGACTTGATATACTGAAGACTTACTTGATTTTACTGTGATGGCTGTAACTGGATATGCTGCCTGTTCAGGAACAGGAAATCCATCATCTGATGCAACCTCGATATCGAAATTGACTATGTTAATAGCATTTGGTTCAAAATCGATCTTTTTAGGAAACGTTTCAGTGATGAACTGATGTATGTAATTGGTGGAGCCAAAAATAGAAACTCCATCCATTTCTTGATATTGTTCTAACCATTCTTTAGCATCCCTCATAGTTGGAAATGTCATTGGTGCCACGTAACCAGAGTCAAATCCTTTGAACTGAGTTTCCTTCTTAGAAGGTGTATAGAATGTAGGTGAGAACTTATATCGCTGAGCTATGGCAGCTCCGTTCTCGTTATAACCACGATAAAGGATAGAATTGCCATAGCGATTGACAGAAGTATAAAATGATTTCATACTATAATTATAACACAATTTTATTTAAATGTAAACTATTATTTTGCTCTATTTCCACGTAGAGCAAAGAATGTTCCACCGACCCATAAGAATACATGAAGGTTATCATATAAAAGAACGTCCATAAAACTTGCTGGTTCGCCGATCCATATAACACCTGTCATTATACAGCACATAGTGATTCCACTAAATCGCGTTAGCATATCACCAATATCTGGTATATAACATCTTTCTAATATTGGGAGGTAAGGTTTAATCATTAGACCGCCTACTATTAATCCGATTCCAGCTAATAATTCTCCATAAGCTACGAACCACCATACTATATAGGAAAGCTCAAATGATTCTGCGGTTTCGATATCAACAGGAATCTTATCGAGTCCTTGTTGAATAAACACAATGGCTAAGGGTAGACGTAATAGCCACTGTGATAAACAAAATTCGGGTATTTTAATTTTCATGATATAATTTATAGTTTAAATGTTTTCTAATAATTTCTTTAATTTTTTCTTACTCTTTCCTCTGACCTTAGCTTTTTTGATAAGATCAATGTTACTCGTATCTTCACCTACTACTACGAGTCCAATCATACCCATTGAAGCATGTGGTGTACACTGGTAAAGGTACACACCTGGTGTATCAAAAGTAATAGCAACTTCTTGATTGTTCTTACTTTTCTTTGGTAACGCCCACCCATCTGGTCCTGCAATGAAATGTACATTGTGTCCCTTAGATGCTGGTAACCAAGTGATAGTATCTCCTGCATCGATATTAGCTACATCGACTGAATACACCATCTTTTCTTTACCTTTTTTATTTAGCATCTCGATATCCATATCTGCGGCAAAAGTAGAACTTACTGCTAATATGAATCCTAAAAATATTCCATAAAATATTGCCATATTAATATAATACTCCCATTTTGGTTTATTCTCCATCATCTTCCCAGGCCCATTTAAACGGCCTGTTGTTCCTCATTAGACTACTGTATTTATCATTTGTATTATCATTTAATCTTTGTAAATGATATCCAGCCTCTGCGTCTAGATTCTTTATTTCATTAAATACTCGAAGGTTGCGATTTATTTCGTTCTGCCACGCCATCTTTAAATATAATTTATATACAAAAGTATTTACTGCATCGCATACATGACAAGTTCTTTCTAATCCGTACGTTAATACTGACATTTTTTCCTCTTTTAAAAAAATTAAAACTTAAGAGCGGACCGAAGCCCGCCCCCTAGATTAAATCCAATACCTGTAAGAAGGTATGCTTTTTGGTCTTTGAATTTCCTTAACTCTTCTTTCAAGATCCGCTAAGTCGATAGATTCAGATAAAAATTTCTGTTCTGCCGTCATAGGTCTTGAAGGTATTATGCTAAGTAGTTTCGTTAAGTAGTTGCGCATCTGTGCCATTGGTTAGTCTCCCAGTTCCGATTGAAATTTTCTGGGGTCGCTTTTCTTTTGGTAGGATTACTTCTATTTTGACAGTTAGAATCCCGTCCGTTAGATCAGCACCACTGACTTCTGCGTACTCTGAAAGCCTGAACGATTTTAAAAATTTTCGACCTGATATGCCTCTGTGGACATATTTTTTATCTTTTTCTTTACCACTATCACCTTTAATCGTTAATACGTGATCTTTCAGTTCAATATTAATATTGTCCTTAGAGAATCCGGCAATCGCTAATTCTATATCATACTCGGTATCACCATGTTTAATTACATTGTGAGGTGGATATGAGTCATTTGCGTGATTTGTGATTTGTTCTAGTTCGTCAAAAAGATGGTCGAAACCTAAAAAAGCGTTCCTAGGGAACATAAAAGTACCAGTCATAGTTGCCTCCTAATTTAGCAAGGTTAAAATTTATAGGCCTGATTTCTCAGCACCTATAGTTATATATACAAAAGAGTTATTCATCTAGTGAATAACTGCGATGCAAATAATGCATAGTTATTATTTTCTTTAACAATTCTGTTAAAGTTTTCTTTGTTGTGTTTATTAATAAAATAAGAATTCTTTCTAACGAAGATCTTATTAACTTTTTTATTCAACCAAGGATATTCTTTAAATCCTAGTTTTTTTAAATCAAAGTCACCGTTGTATATAAAAGGTTGACCTATCATTAAAGCTTTCCAAACGTGATCTTTCTTAATAATTTTTACAACGGCAGATTTTTCCATTTCTTCTGTATTCCACCATTCTTTATTATCAGTAATAATATCATGATCTACGTCTTTTAATGCGTTAAGCATTCTATGCTGTATATAATGAGGACCATAAAAATTCCATAGTTTTACAGGAAAAGAATTTATAGAAATTATTCTATCATCGTCTAAATTACTGTCATTACATAACACTTTAAAAGAAATTATAGAATCAGATATAGGTTCATCAATTGAGAGATGACCACAACTAATAATTATTTTAATATTATTACTTACTAGGAATGCCATTAAATCAAAACACATATCATGAAGTTTTGAATACATTTCTTCTAAATTAAATATAGGAATAAGAAAAATATTATTCTCTGATCGATCATATTTGGAAAATCGATCACCATGTATACATCTATATTTTACGTTAATATCAGTAAAACAATTTAAGAATGATTCATCTGCTAGATAATAGTCAAACTTATTTTTATCTTCTACCCATATTGTTATTTCCTGCCGATGTTGTATTTCGGAGACAGTTCCCAATTATTCTTGTCCTTAAATGATATAATCTTAATTTGTCTAAGTGGTGCCATCGGATTTAAGTTATCCACACCTTCAATAGTTACAAGACCCCAGTCTGACATAAGAGTTGCTATTGTATTTCTTCTTCCAATATCTGCTTCTTCTAGATTAGATTTCTTTCCATCTAATAAAAATAGTTCTTTGAAATGCACAATAAAGTAGCGTCCTTGTTTGTGGAGGATGTGACAGGACTGATATAACTTTTTATCTTTTCTTGATGCTACACCGATTCGGGTAAGTGTCTCTCTGACTTTTAAAAAATCGTCAGGTTCGTTAAGAGAAACCTCTAACATTAAATCTGGGTTCCACTCAACTAAAGTGTCTAATTCTTCCATTTTAAAACTCACGGTTTATTATATTATATTATTCGTTGATACTATTTATAAAACTACCGACTTCTACCGCCTTTACTGATCTTTTTACGAATAACATCTAACTGGTCTTTCGTGAGTATTGAAAGAACTTGATAAGCTTTGTCTCGTGAATAACCATAATATTCTTTTATAACTTCAACATCTGCAGATTTATCTGCTTTATTCCATTTAGAGAATCTTTTTCTTTTTCTTATTATTTGTTTTAAGAAGTCATACTGCATGCGTGAATCAATTTGAGCATACTTATTCATTTCATTTGCGTATATTACAGTATCATTGTAGTATGACAATCCTCTATTGACCATAAAGGCGTTATAATCTTTTTCAGCAAGATCATCAACCATAATATCTTTCTTTGTATCATTTATACTGTTTAAATAATCAAAGTGGTTCATATATCATCTCTTATTAAATTATTTTTTGCTACTATCTCATTTAGTATTGTCATAGGACTACCAAAGTGTAAGCCTGTAGCAACTAAAGCGTTTGTATCTTTTGGAAAACAAGCTCCGCCAAATCCTAGCTTTCCATCTGGACCTGGTACTTCCATATGACTTGTTCCTATTCTTCTATCCATAGAAACATGAGATGCCACTGTATTATAATTAATATTAGTAGCCTCACATAGATTATGTATCTCATTAAAAAAAGAAACTTTCGCTGCTAGAAAACAATTTACCGAATACTTAACAATTATAAGTTCTTCTATAGAAGCTTTTACTGTAGGAAACGGAAACACATTTCTCCAAAAATCATAGTCAGGTCCACCAAGTAACATATATTCTGTATTTTTAAAATCGTCCATAGAATTAGCAGCAGTTAAAAATTCTGGACTGAAATTAAAACTCTTTCCTAGTGTTTTTAATTTATTCCAGCCTTCTAAACTCATAGTACTTTTTATAAGTACTGGTTTATTATCTGGTACATGCGCGCAGACGTTATTGATATATGACATGTCACATCCACCGATAAAATCTGATGGCGTTGGAACACAAACTATATATCCATCAGAATCATCTTCTATTAAATTTTCGTTGTACTTAGGATCGACAATCTTAACATCATGATTTTCTTTTAATACATTATGTACAGCCTTTCCTACGTAACCAAATCCTATTAAAGTTAGTTTCATTGTATCGCCTGTGCTAATGCTTGTATTCTCATGACATCTAAAGCTATATCATGTGTTGGGTTATGTTTTACTAATTCGTCACAACCTGGTGGAATAAATTTATTTTCAAGTTTAGATCCCCATGATAAGCCTTCTATTAGAGATCTTGTATCTCTGACTTCCCACCAATTATATGGCATAGGTTTATGTGTTTGT
>Ga0181406_1000210_pt1 | contig 22783 bp, 16 predicted proteins | sample 29SPOviralmetaG_FD_130135 | JGI IMG/M metagenome (GOLD analysis project Ga0181406, IMG submission 130135) | Marine viral communities from the oligotrophic San Pedro Time Series (SPOT) site, San Pedro Channel, CA, USA - 29 SPOT_SRF_2011-12-20 | ecosystem: Environmental > Aquatic > Marine > Strait... | reverse complement strand
AGAATATTAGAGAACTTGATGATATTATGTTTAATAACAACATATCGGCTAAAGAAGTTTTTAAAACATTTAAAGAGATTAATCAATTAGAATTAATAAATCAAGCAGGATTAAGACAACAATATGTTGATCAATCTGTATCTCTTAATTTAGCTTTTCCTTCTGAAGCAACACCTAAATGGATTAATAAAGTACATTTTGATGCGTGGAAAAAAGGTATTAAAACTTTATACTATATGAGAACTGAATCAGTTCTTAGAGGTGATATTGCTGCTTCAGCTATGGATGAAAACTGTTTAGCTTGTGATGGTTAAAATAATAAAGGGAGATCAATTAAGACCTCCCTTTATGCAGGAACTTTGGGGGTGGAATCCCATTTTATCGTGTTCCTTTTAATATATCCAAATTACATCTGGATCTTTATCTGGATCAGCATCTACATGTATAAATGTATTAGCTATACCTATACGATTAAAACCTACATCTAATAAACATATTAACAATTCATACCTATCTCTTGAATTATTACAATGTAAATCAGCTGCATAGCCTGTTAAATGTGAGGAGTTATATTTTCCTCCTACTTTTTTATTGTGTTCTTCTGTGCGTACACCACTGTTTATTTTTATAGGTTTATCAAACTTAGCTCTAACTAAATCTAATTTTTCTAAAAAATCTTCATCCATTAATTTACCGCTACCAACTACATCTGGTGAATCAAACTCTGTTATTGTAAAATATTTCATTTTTCTCCACATTTTTTACTAGGATCATTAACTTGTCTCCAGTCTTCTTTTTCAAACCAATCTCTTAAAGTAGCACCTTTTTTTCTAGCACCTTTAACATTTGTGCTTGAAGATCTTTTATATTTACCCTTTGCTCCAGATTTTTGTTTAGCATTAACAAGCTTCTGTCTTTGTTCTTTACTCATGCTTTTTATTTTAGAAGCAGGTAAACAAGTTTTAGTTGTACCACCACCTTTTTGTTTTTTTGTAGCTGGTGAATTGCTTGAAGATCCTTTTGGAACGCAGTTAGGAACTTCTCTACCTTCTTTCATTTTTGTTCCACGTTGTTCATGAGTTTTCCAACAGTTAAGAGGTGAAGATGGTTGAGTATATGCCATAACTATTTCTTTTTTCTTTTTCTTTTCTTTTTCTTTTTTTCATCGTTTTCACTAGCCCATCTAGCCTTACGTTGAGCAGCATTTTTATATCTCATTATTTTTTAGGTTTAATTGATTTTAGCATTTTGTCAATTTTTAAAGCTTGAGCTTTGTGCATAGCTGATGCTTTTTTTAATTCACTTGCTATTTGTTTTAATTTTTTAGTATCCATTATTTTTTCTTTTTTGATTTACCCATTTTACCAGGCCCACCAGCTTTAGTACATCTTACACCCCACCCAGAAGCGTATGCACTTGGCCATACTTTAAATTTTCTTTTAGCCGCTGCTTTACAAGGTCCACTTATTTTTCCCATATTATTTTTCTTTATTTGAACTACAAAAACTACTAGCTTCACCTCTATTAGCAAAACCCCATTTCTTTAATGCCATAGCATATTTACTTGGTCCACCACTTTTATCTGTCATGCTAGCTTTCATACCTGCAAACCTACAAGCAAAAGAAACTCTACGTTTACCCTTACCACTAGTTTGTCTAGTACCTAATGTTTTACCAGTATCTTTTTTATGCTCACTACGCATCTTTCTATTTGATTTTTCGTAAGCTTTTTCTGTAATATTTATTGGATTTTTATATGCCATAATTATTTTCCTTCACATTTACAACTTTCTTTACCACAAGTACATTCTTTAGGATGGTATATAGTATCAAAAGCATTTGATCCTAACATAGTTAGTTGATCTATTATATTAGTTTGTACTGTTATAAGCATTTTTTCTAACTCATCTTTTTGTTGTACTAAATGCTCAACTTTAGAACTTAAACCTTCATTAGATTTTTTAAGTTCGTTAACTTCATCTGGATTTCTTCCTATAACTGTCATAATTACAACAGATAAACTACCAACGATCATTCCTATAATAGACACAATAATGTCTTTATTTACTGTAGGTATTTCGTGAAACGATAAAAATGTTAATATACCTACAACAAATATAAATATACCTATTGCCCCTACGTAATGTCTTATTTCTTTTTGTCTTCCGTTTTTTATCATTTAAAATTTTTTCTTTTTAGATTTTTTCTTTATTACACGTCTTGTTTTTTTGGTTTTTGTAGACTTAGTTTTTACATCTTTAATACCTAAATCCCAATCAGACCAACCTGCTATTAAGGCTATTCTTTGCCAAGCTTCTAAATCTGATCTACTTGAGTTTCTAATATTATCAATTTTTTTAAACGCTCTATCTAGTGGTATGTTGGTTGTTGCAGCTATAACTTGACCTGCTGCTAAATAAGCTGGGTTGTCTATAGACCAACCTTTTTCTAACATTTCTTTTTTATTCCAAGAATAAGATCTACCAGCTGACTGTATTTTTCTTATTTTAGATCCTAAAGGTGGTGATACTTGTGCTAGTTCTAATACAGCATCTTGATATTTAGGTGATTTCTTTTTACTTTCTTTTTCTAATTTAATTAGTGTATTTTTTATAGTAGCAAACACAACACCAGCAACACCTGTACCTCTTATAATACTATCTGCCATACTATTTAATATACTATTATATTTTTTCTCTCTTTTTTCTTCTTCTTCTTCTGTATCACCAAAACCTAAAGCAAAAGCAGCTTGTTGTAATGTATTAAATATTAAGTTTTGCACAAAACCATAATACAGTATTTTAGATATATTAGTCTTTGCATCCCCTCGGCCATTCTTAAGATCACTAGCGGCTTTTTTAATTAATCTAGCATATTGCATTGGAGTGTTTTGAAAAGCTAATATAATACGTCCTAATGGTCCTGCTTGTTGTTGACTAATTCTATCAGGTCTGCTTGATTGTTGAGATTCTTCTGCAACCTCTCTAAAATCTTGAAATGCTTGTTTCTCTGCTTCTTTAGGTGTTAATCCTTGTTTTTCTAATGTTTTTATTCTATTTCTATAAAAAGTAGCACCACCAGATGATATAGCAAAACTATCTGCAAGTTGTGTAGGTAAAAATCCTAATCTTAATAATTCACTAATAACACCTCTTACACCACCTTTTTTAGCAAGTTCAGCAATATCAGCCTCTTGTACATTTAACTTAAGACCAGCTCTTCTATCTAATAAAAAGTCTGAGTTAAATAATTTTTTAAAGTCAGCCCAAAACTGTGGTTGATTAGCAAAAGCTTTTGATGCCGCTAAAATGTTATTGTCTCTAAAATTTATAAAGTTAACTGTAGATATTGTTTGAAGTACAGCTGATCTCATGTTAAAAAACATAATAGCACCAATAGAGTTACTTAACCAATCTGTAAATCTACCTGTTAATGAATCACCTGGAAAAGTTCTATTTCTTCCAGTTTGCATACGTTTAAGTATATTTTCTAACGCACCTCTATATCCTTTACCATATATAGCTTCAAGCTTATTTAAATTTTCTTGGCTAAATATTTCGTCTACATTTTGTTGCCATACTTCTAAATATTTTGCTCTTTTAGTTGTATTAATACCTTCTATTAAATCAGTTGTAATAGTACCAGCGTTCCAACCATCTCTTGGTGCAGCATATAAATCACCTTTTTGTAACGCAATTAACTGATCAGCAAATAACTTTAAATCTTTTTTACTATTTACAAAGTCTACTAGTTCTTTAACATCTGATTCTTCCATGCCTGGAATATCCATAGCTTGTTGATCCCATATATAAACTCTTACCGCTTGTTCTTGTGTAAAACCTTCACCTGGTATTTTTTTCTTTAATGTTTTAGGTACAACTTTTAATTCTTTTTTTAATGCTTTAAAATCATTCATTAAAGCAACTCTATCTCTAGTTAAATTATCCATTGCTCTTGCAAAAGGATTTAATAAATGTGCCTTATACCAAGCCATTTGGCTATCACCAAGTTTGTTTTTACTTAATGTTTTATATAATAAACCTACAAAATCTTCAGCTGATGGTGGTATAAAGAAATTAAATCTACCTTTATTAGCACCAACTACTTGTGCTTTTACTTTAGAATATGTTTTATCTGCAGCAATACCTGTTTTCTTTTCTAGTATTTCATTAAAACCTTTACTTAAATTAGCTGATTTACTAAGTTTTCTTTCTTCTTTTACACTAGCATTATCAACTTCAGCCATCTTATCTAATACTTCTGTATTATTAAAATCACCTTTAAATTTATCAACTGGAGGTAAAATACTATTATTAAGTTTTGAAGCTAATATTTTATTACCACTAACATTTAAAACCTTTTCAGCTTGCTGTTCGTCTTGCATTGAGAATGTTTGAGTATCAGACAAAACTTTTTTTGCTTCATTTGTTAATGTAGGAACAGCAATTCTACTAATAGTAAAGTTACCATTTGCTCTTGGTTTACTTGGTTTCCATTGTGTTCTAACTTCTACATCAATTAATTTTCCATCTTTATTTTTTTGTAGTAAAGAAGCAACAGGAAAATTTTGAGGATTTTTGTTCATATAAAAAGTACCTATATCTCCAAAATCTATATAATATGTATTTTTTCTATTATAAACATCACTAACAAAATCTATAGGTAATTTTAATCTTTTTTCAACAGCTCTATTTTGTTTTGCTAATTGTCTTTTTGCTCCATAATAAGCACCAGGTGTAACTACTATATTTATTTTATCACCTCTTTTTTCTTCAAATATTTCATTAGAATATTTTTCTTTAATAAAATCTATTAAAACATTTCTATTATTAGAATCTTCTTTTATTATACGATCAATATATTTTTTATCAGCTCTGTTTTCAGTAGCATAAACTTTATTTTTTTTATTTCTGTGTAAATAAACTTGACTTAATCGAGCTTGATCATTTTTCTTTACTTCAATAAAAACTTTGTCACCATTTAATATAAATTCTATATCTACTTTTTGAGCATCTTTATTTAATTCTACTTGAGTTATTTTAATACCAGGAATTTTATTTTCTAATATTTTAATATTTTTTAAAACTGTTTCTTCAGCATTAGGCCAAGCCATTTTGTCAGCTGCTTTTCTTGCCTTAATATAAGGTTGAAAATATTTTTTATTATATACATCAAAAAGCTCATCTGTTAATTCATTATTTATATCAACAAGAGCTTTATCAATAGCGTTTTTAGTTAATCTTGTATTAAGTTTTTTTCCTAATTCAATTACATATTCTGGTGCACCTTTAAATGATTTGCTAAATTTTAAACCAGGATCTCGTTCTACTTTTTCTAATAATTGTTCTCTATCTTTTTCTACTACTTTTCTACCTTGTGCTTCTTCAGCTCTTGCTCTTCTTTGTTTTGATTCTGGTTCAGCTGTAACTTCTGGTAAAGCATCTTTAACTAAGTTTTCAGCTATTACACCTGCAAAAGCATTACGTTTTTTACTTGTAAAAAAGTCTGCAACTTGTTCTGCAGTAACATCAAGTCTTTCATATAGTTTAGGCCCAGACAGTCTATTTGTACCTTTAGGTAATTTACCTTCTTTAATTGCTTTGTCAACCTGTGTAGGGTTAATGTTGTTTGCTACTATTTTAGCAAATATTTTATCTTTTTGTAATCTTTCTAACTTAACTAGATCTTGCACTGGTAGTGTTTTAACTATTTCAAGTTTTTGATTATCAGTTAAATCATTTAATAAATCTCTAATTTCAGTAAGATATTCATCTCTTGCCTGTCTGTTTATTTGACTTCTAAGTTTTTTATCATTAAGATCAGGTAGTTTACCTTTAACAATGTTACGTGCTATTTCTAAACCTCTTTTTCTTTCTACACCAACTATTTTTCTTAATTTAGAAGCAGTTTGTGTTTCTGGTGTTACCTCTTCAACTGTCTCTTGTACTTCAGTTACACCTTTAGCTTCAGTTACATCGTCTTCAAATACTTCTTTAGTAGCAGCTTCGCCTTTTTTAAATACATTACCTATTTTATTTTGTAACTGTGAATTAATCCAACCAGATAAACTATTGTTTTGTTCTGGATTAAAGTTTCTTATATGTGGTATTAATTCTTCTACAGTACCACTTACAAAATCTTCTTGTGAAAAACCAGGTGGCCTATCTATAGGTATTTTACTTTCAATTAAACCTTGAAGCTTAGGAAATACTTTAGATAACGTTTCATCTGCTTTACGAAGGTATTCAGCTTTAGTTAGTGTATATTGGCCATCAGTTTTAGGGCCTACTAATGCGTCTATATCCGCAGATCTTGAAAACTTTAATCCTCCTTTTTTAGTTTTAGTTTTATCTGGTAATACTTCTTTTATAGCACCAGTTAATTTACCTTGTTTAATACTTTTATTATATTCTTTCATAAAGTCATACACGTCTTTACCTGTATTAAACTTTATTTTATTAAAACCTAATCTTCTTAAAAGTGGTGTAAAAATATTTCCTATTTTAGTAAATAAATTTTCTTCAAAAACTATTTCGTTTTCATTAATAGCATCAGAAAACTGAGTAAGATATTCATCAGGATTAGCTTTTAAATATTTTTTAGTATATCCATTGTCTTTAATTCTTTTTTCTAAAGCTTGTCTTTGGTTATCATTTAATGTTTCTAAAAATCCTCCTTCACCTGTTATAATTGATGGATCAGACAAAGATAATTGTTGCAAAATTCCATGTAATAATTCATGGCTACCAACAGAAACAGCTTTTGTTTTAGAAGCAATTTCTTTATTAATAACTATATCACCTGTAGAAGGATCAAAAAATGCATCAGCAGCAGCAGCTTCATCTCCATATTCTGTTCTAACTTTTTCAAACGTTTCTATAATTTTTGTTTTTCTACCAGTTACTTCTTCACTTTGAGTTCTAGCAAATTCTATACTTTTTTGTAATTCTCTTTGTGCTGCTTGTTCAAATAAATCTTGCTGCGCTTGTTGTGCTTCTTGTATATTTTTTCTAAGTATTCTACCAGTTGATTTTCTTTTATCTGGTAATGAATTATATGCTTCAACATTTTCTTGTATTTGTTCTACATATTTAAAGTTCTCTATTAACTCATCTTTAGTTAAATTATTTAAAGCTTTTGAAGTTTCTTTTTTAACTCTAGCTATATCTTGTTCTATTTGTTCAGCTTTTTGTTTTAATATTTTTTTAGCTTGAACTGATATATTAGGATTATCTAAGTTTTTATATATTTCAGAAAGTTGTGTTGCACCATCGGCATATATTTTTTTTATTGAAGCAGGTGTTAATAATGTTTCTGCTCTATTTCTAGCGGCACTTCTAGTATCACCTACAGCAGCTACACTTTGAAAATTTCCTCCTACAAAAGAACCTATCATAAAAGAGTCAAAAAGTCTTACTATTCCTTCTCCATACTTACCTTCAGAAAAATCAACAGTAAAATCAGATTTTCTGTTTAAACTTCCTATACTACCAAGACCACCAGCTATTGGTATACCATATGCATCAATATACATTGTTGCGAGCTCAGTTGAAGCCTCTGATAAACCCTCAGCTCCTGTTGCTCCAGCAAACCAACCAACTTTTTTAACAAGATCTTTTGCGCCATCTTTTAAAAACTGTTGAGCTACATCTTTACCTTTAATACCCCCAATTATACCAGCTTGTTTTAACAAACCTCTTGTTACTAATTCAAAAGAAGATTCTACTATTCCTGTACCTGCAGCATTAGCATATAATGTACCTAATGATTCATCAGGGTTGTTTTCAAATTCTTCTGCAAACTTATTACCTGAAACACTTGTTGCTAAAAGACTTAAACCACCACCACCACCAAAAACCAAAGCTATAGAAGGAATAGATTCTAAAGCTCCTCCTACAGTTAATTCTGCTGCTTCTAAATAATTACCTTTATCAACAGCATCTAAAATATTTTTACTTTCTGTTTTTCTTTTGTAGTTATCAAAAAACTTTGTTGCGTTTTCTAATTCTTGTGTAGGTATTCTAGCACTATATGATGGCGTTATATAACCTTTTTTTATACTATCTTTTAATAATAACTTTTCTTCTTTGTCCATGTCTGGATTAAAAAGAGTAGCTGCACCATAAATTAAAGCATCTTGTGTTTCTCCTAAACCTTCAAAGAACTTAGATATTCCGCTTCCAGCATAAGCTCCAAAACTTTTAAACACATTAATATCTTTTTGTTCTAAATCTTTTTGTTTTTGTGTATAAAGATTACTTATTTCATTATCGTTGTTAATTTCAATATTTAATTTATTAAAATCTTCTATATTTTCAACAGCATTTATTGTATTAGCAGCACTATTACGAGTTGTAATATTACCATTTATTTTAATTTCAGATATACCATCTTTTGTTTTATCATCTACCTCAGCTGTTATTGTTTCTTCTTTTTCAGCTATATTTGGATCATAATCAGTATTAAATTGATCAAAGCTACCTGTATAATAATCATTATCATTTAATTTATTATATAACTCTTGATAATTTTCACCACCATAGTCTGATTGAAATTGTTCAAACGTACCTGTATATAAACCTTGATTATATAGCGAGTTATATAGTTCTTTCATTATTAGTTTTTATCTAAAAATCCTTTTTTAATGTTTACACCAGAGTTAGGATCTACACCAGTAATAGTATTTCTAAAATCAAATAATAATTTTTGACTAGCATCACTTCCTCCAGTATAAAGTTCAGCCATTCTATTTAACCATTGATTTCTTCCTTCTACTTTATCTCCAGTAGCGCCTGGTATACTATCACCACTTGGATCATTTAAATAATATACGGTATCTTGATATTCTTCTTTTGTAACTTTATCTTTTCCTGTTCCTTCTGTAACTTCTACTTTTTCAGAAAAAGTTATAGTATTATTTTGAGGGTTATATGCTATTTCTTGCGTATCAGAGTCTAATGCTGATTCTACATGAGCAACTTGTTGTTGTGGTGATTTGTTAGATAAATTTAATAAATCTTGTAAAGTTAGCTTGTTACCTCTAATACTACCTCCTTTTGAAGATTTAATCTTAGGATCTTTTATTGGTGAACCAGCTAACCTCATTTTAGGTACTTGAGTTAATGCTTTTAATTGTAAACCCTCTATAATAGCTTGTGTTGATGATTTATTTAGTTTAGTTGCTACACCATTAGGCATTTGAAAATTACCTACCTGTAAATCTTCACCTACACTATGTTTTTCCATCATATTATTTTTAATATCTTTAGGTAGACTATCCCAAAAAGCTTCAGCTGTATTAACATCTTTAGCATAACTTAACGCCACAGCTTCTGCTTGAGGTGCTAATTGTTGAGCAACCATATTCATGTTAGTTTTATAAACTGGTTGTAACATACCATCTTCGCTTGTCTTAACATATGTTACGCTAGGTGCCATTACTCCATCAATCATTTGACCCATTAAAAACTGATCATCAACCTTACCTGTTTTAACATTAATTGCTTTTATTTTGTTTTCTAAAATATCTTGCATTTCATTTGTACTTTCAGGTATTATACCTGGTTCATAACCAAAAAACAAAGATGCTTTAGTTTCAGTTGGGGATTCAAGCCTTTCACCTTCGTGTCTTACAGACCAATCACCATCTTTATCTACAAACCAAGTCATAGTACCTGGATTCATACCTGTAGTAATAGCCATTTTTTTACCCCATTCTAAAGCCTTAGGGTTATTTAAATTTAAATTACCTTCTGTATTTAATGATCCTTGAGTATCTTCTGTAAACACACCCATAGCATCATTCATAAGCTGTACATTTGTAGCTCCAGCATTTAATCTTTGTTTATATGAACCAACTTCATTTAACAATGCTCTTTGTTCTTCAGGTGTAGAAGCTTGTCTAGCTCTTCCAGCTAAATCACCCATCATATTTATTTGCTCCATAAACATAGCAGTAAGTTGTGGATTTTTATTACCAGCTTTTTGAAGTTGATCTAAATACTTGTCTTGGTTTTTTAATGTCCAATCCATAGTCCACTTCATTTGTTCATTTGCAGCTCTTTGTCTTTCAGTTTCTTGCGCTACTTTTTTATCTATAATACCAGCAGTAACTTTACCAATATTTCTAATAGTGTCAGCATAGATCATATTTGCTTCTCTGTCTATAACTGCTACTGGATTTTCGTAAGCGCCTGATTTATAATATTGTCTTGGCATAGTTTTTTATTTTTTTAACCTGGTTGGCTGGAAGTTTGATATGTGTTAGTAACTGGTTTTTTGTTAAAAGCACCACTTGCTCCAGATATAGATCCCGCTAAATTTCCAACAGCATCAACACCAGCACCTATAAAGTCTGCTTGACTAGCTCTTGCAGCAACTTGTTGTTGTTGAGCACCTGTTATTTGTGCTTGTACTCTGTTTAATTGTTCACCTTCTCTTCTTTCTTTTTCACCATACACAAACTCTCTTCCCGCTACATCTGCTTGTTGTAATCTTCTTGATTCGCCTAATTGCTGTCCTTGAACTCTAATAGCCTCATTCATTCTTGCTGATTGTAAGTTAACTTCTCCATCAGCTCTTAGTTTTTGATTATAAGCCTCTTGTTTTTCTATACTAGAACTAATACCTCTTTTACTTTGTAATGCAGCTTGTGCTAAAGCTGTTGCTCCACCAGCTGAGGCACCACTAGCTTGTAATGCATCTAGTGTGTTTGCTAAGGCAATATCAGCTTCTTCTGCTTGAAATTCAGCAGCTTGAGTGGCTACAGATAGGTTATTATAAGGATTTGAAAGTTCATTACTAGTATTAAATATCATACTAGATAAACTAGTTACACCTTCGAATGGATTTATAATAGCCTGTCTACTTTTTTCTAAACCTTCAAGCTTCGCTTCTAATCTTGCTGCTTTTCTACCTGCTCTTTTAGCCTGTTTGTTTGCTTGTGATGCTCCTATTGCTGTTCCTGCAACTGTTGTTGCTGCTCCAACAACACCAGCTACCGCCGCTGTTACTGCTGCCATATTAATTTATATTTTTAGTTATTTCATAAGATGGTTTTTCATCTATATGCCAATTAAGTTTTTTATGTATATTTATTAATGACTTATTTCTACCTATAGAAAACATATACTTTTTATTGTTGTTTTTACAAAATATTTCTGCTGATTGTATTAGTGTTTCAATAGCTTCTTTTCTATCTTTTTCTTTATATTTTGGATTAGATATAATCCACTCTAATAAAACAGCTGCAGAATTTGTAAAATACAAAAAACCTGCAACTATAGGTATATTATTTTTTTCTATTATTAATCCACCTGTTCCATTGTCAGGTAAAAAATCTTTTGGAGGATTAACCCAACTAGGCCAAGCATCCCACCAAGATACTAATGTATCCCAATCATTTTCTGTAAGTTTACGTATATTAAATTTCATTTAATTTGTTTAGTATGCAGATTCTACATAATCTGATGAAGCTGCAAAAAGTTCTTTCATACCTCCTGGATCTGTTAAAGTATCAGTAGATATTTTAACTGTTGCAAAATATCCTTTAATACCTGTCATTTTATTACCAAATATAATTTCTCCAGGAGCTGCCGTACTATTGTTTACTAAATTAGCCATATATTTATTTTCTTTTCTAGTAAACCCAGCATAATTAACTGGTGGTATAAGTGGTTTTGTATTGGCTGTAATTGGTGTAGTAGTAGTATTAACAAATGTATTACCATGATTATCATATGAACCTTCATTAAAACTATATATAAAACTAACACTATCGTTAGTATTTACTGTACTAAAATTGTCAAAATCAATATTAGTATATCCTATACCTGTAGAATCTGATATAAAACTATCTACCTGCCAACCGTTGCTACCTTCGTAATTTATTGTTTTAAATACTTTAGATACACTTACATTAGGATTAAAAATAAATTCTATTGAAGCTTTATCCTGTGTACCATAAAAATTACATCGAGGTTGTGTATCTATATAATGTTGATATAAACCAGCTGTATCTGTACTACCAACAACAGATGGTCCTGTGGTATAAAACTTGTTTCTTAAACTCAACATCATACCAGGTTTATAACTATATAAACTAGTCCAACCTTGTACTGTTTCATCAAAAGATAGTGTTTTATATTCTATTCCAGTGTTAGAAGGTTGTATAGATAAAACATATTGTTTATTATATATATCCCAACCGCCTTGTAGTTTACCTGTACCTAATGTACCAAATTGATCTCTAAAGAAATCAATCATACCATAGTTAGATATTTCTGTTAAACCATCTTGTGATAGTCTCATTACAGCATTTCTATCTTTATCAGTAAAATATTTTCTTCTACCATATACAGCAAAGCTTTCAGGATTTTTACTTATACCAAAGTTACCTACATAAGCTTGTATTTGGCCTATTACATTAGGCCCAGATGTTATAGTTGCATTACCTTCTGCAGAATAAATAGCATCTTTATCTATTAAAGCTCTACTTATTTTCTTTTCTTGGAATATAATTAAGTTAGTGTCTTCTGCATAAATTTTTTGTATACTACCATTTGCAGGGTCTACACTTTTAATTATATCTTCACCTACAGAAAATACATTGGTGTCATTTATACCTGTTCTTGAATTAAATATACCTGAGTAAATAAGCGAGTTAATTCTAAATGAAGCATTAGGACTATCTTCTACTAAAAATGCTTTAACTCCTTGGCCAACATAAGTATTGTTATATCCACCTCTAATTCTTGCTTCTTCAACAGCCCAGTTATTCATGTTAGCAGGTAAAGCACCTAAAGTAGCATCGCCTCTAGAGCCATTCCATCCTACAGCAGAAGGCTGTGTGCCATCTGTTGCGGTTTTACGAAGTATAAAACTATTAAAATATTTTACCTCTATAGTTGCTGCCATAACTTATTATTACTTATTTATTTATCTTATTACTTAGGTTATTACCCAATAAAAGTTAGATGGATTCTGAGGAAAACCAATTCCTGAAAGATCTGTTGTTGTGTTATTAAAAGTTATTCTATCATAACCATTAAAACTTTGCCACAATACTGTAGTTGTACTTAAATTTAAAGTAATATCTAACAGTTGAGCATAAGGACTATCACCATCAAAAACTACTAATGAATCTGTAGAGCCTGTAACTGAATAAGATACGTTTTGTACTGCTGATACACCTGTTAAAAAGTTAATTAAAGTTTGCCCACTAGATGTGGTTTCAGAAAAATTAACAACAAATTCATTGTTACCTAAGTTACTCATATTATATATGTTCATTTTACCATACTGAACACCACCTGCCGGCGTACTACATGGTAACCTTTGTGCATCACTTAGTGATCTAAAATTAGTTGCTGTATTAAGGGAACTATTACCAATACAAGGTTGAGCTGTTTGCATTAATTTTTTACCCGTATTGCTAAATTGAGCAGTCCATTTTCTAACAAAAGGTTGACCTGTTCTACTGTATGTTGATGTTGATGATGATGAGCTGGTAGGGTTTGGTGCACCACCATTTTCTGAATTTGCATTTTCATTACCCCATACAACATTTAAATCATCATTATTAACCCCGCTGTATGAAAAATATTTATCACCTGTAGTACCCGGTACATAAGCAGAAGTTAAAGCAGGATCAGTAAATAATTGTGATATATATCTAAAAGCCCACTCTCTTGCATATACTAATATACTAGGTGTTTGACAAGCTGCCATTTCTCTTGTATCATATGCTTCACTTATTCTATATTCATACGATACAGGATTACTAACGCTTGTTGTTTTTGTAGCTACTCCTAACTGGTTTACATACGTGTTTAATAGTTGTTCAGGATTATAAAAATCTCCATAACTTAAATAAACTTGTTGATTTTTAGTTGCTTGATTATAAGACATATACTGTGTAACTTCTACATTACCACTAAATACACCTGGACACGTATTAAATTGAGAAAAAGTAGGTATAATCTTATTACCTGCATTAAAACCAGGCATATTAAAAGGAGGAGCTGATGCTAAATCTGATTTTATATTATCTCCATAAGGGTATCTTACAACTAATCTATATTCTCCATATCTATCTGGAGCGCTTGATGGTGCTTGACCATTACTTTCTCTATAGGCTGAATTTCTACCTATAGCAAATATTTTTCTACCTGTTGTATTAACAGCAATATTACCACTATCTTGCTGGCCTGTATATGTACACTGAAAAGCATCATTAACATTGAAAAAATTATCTGAATCTCTTGCTGCATCTGCTTTGTCTATAATACCTGTGTTTCTAAACAATGAACCTAAAGACGTTGTTATATTTTCATTGTTTATTTGTGTACCACCAAATTTAATTAGTTTACCTTCAACATCATACGCATCAGACCAAGGATCATTACCATTTTCTCTATACTGAAGTTTAGTTGGCCATATAACTGATGGCTGATACCTTCCAGAACCACCTGTTGGTATATCTAAGTAATTAGTTAATTCATAATCTATAACTATATATGCTGTTCCAGATTTTAATCCAACAGCAGGTGTTCCACCTTGAGCGCTTGAGGTTTGATCATTTCTTTCTCCTGCCGCAGATCCAGCTAAACCATTTCTAATACCTGAACCAGGTCTTATATTAGCATTTCTATTTGTGTTATAAAAATTCCAAGAGTCTAACATTGCTGAAACAGGGCAATCACTAACACTTGTAGTAAGATCAAATACAGAACCTCCTGTAGTAGGATTAGCCGCAAAACCTTCAAATTTAGGTGTTAAACTTCCTACATTTTGTTGCCAACCAATAGTGTCTGGATCATAAAAACCAGGACTAGTAGATTGACCCCAACCAAAAATAGATGATTCAGAACCTAAATTAATAGCTACATTTTTAGCAGCAAAAAAGTCAGTGTTTAAAACATCAGATTCATAACCATTACTACCATTTATTGTAAATGAACACGTTGTAGTAGGGTTTCCATTAGGTAAAGGGTATGTTGTATCTACAGCACCTGCGTCTGTCACAGCTACTGTTATAGGGTAACTTACATTTAACAAACCAGATTCATCTTTTATTGTTGCAGAACCATTACTACCTGTTACAATTTTTATTTCTGGTAAACCATCAGTTGGAGAAGCAGCTATTGTAGGTGCAAAACCACTTGTTTGGTTTAAACCATATGCTATACCCCATGTAAGATCATCATATTGTTTAGACGTATCAGCTGTACCATTTACAGCATTTAATGTAAATAAATCAGTAACACCTGCGTCTGTTCCTACAACACCTGTTGCTGGACAGTTTTGTATTATAGGTGACTTATTTAAAAGTCTTTGATCAAAAGTTAATATTGTTTTAGTTCCAAAATTAGGGTTTGTTGATGCATTACCATCTAAATTTTCTACTTCAAATGTAAAAGTAAAGCTATCATTATCTATAGATTGTTCACCAAAATAAAAATAAGAGTTGTTTATAAATATTTGATAACTAACAGGTGAAGCATTTGCATTTTTTACTAATTTAAATTTATTAGAAACATCTTCACCATTATTGTTAACAACTTGAAAACCAGGTTGTTGTGTTGTGGGCATTGTAGTACCTGATGTAGCAACTGCTCCTGATATATTACTGTCTTGTACTACTGTTTTTAAACCTGATGCATCTTCTGTATAAGGAAAAAATGGTTTAGCTACAGCTGTAGCGTAACTTCCTGAATAACTTACATTAGGAGATTGACCAGGTGCTATATCTTCAAATAAATTAAATGTCCAACTTGATGGTGGATTACTACTTGTATCTGTAGTAAATCCTTTTATACCTGCTGTTGTTTGTATTGCTTCATTTAACTCAGCTATTGTACCTGTTGTAGAAGTTTCCCAATATATATCTAGTCTAGATTCAGTAGGTATTGTTTCATATATACTTAACCAAGTATTAACAGCTGTTGTACCTGCTGCAGGAACTGTAGAACCAACAGGTTGAGTTATAGATACTCTAGCCATTGATGGATTAGAAGCTGTTTGATATATAGATCCAAACTTTATATTTGTAGTGTTATCAAATAAATCATTTTGATCACTAATTGTAGCAACTGTATCAGGTAAAGCAATATTTGTAGCTGTATTTATAGGGTTAAACTGATAGTTATCTAAAGGTTGAGCTATTGAAGAGGGTGCCACTCTACCAAATAAACGAACAGAACTTCTAAATTGTTTTTGTTCTGGACCTACTTCTGTAAGATCTCTTGGTACTTTATTTATATTATCGTTTAATAAAGTTATATAAGACACGGATCCAGCCACATCTGGATCAGCTGTAACAGGAGGATAAAAATTCATTAAACCAGGTAAATACACATTATAATAATCTTGTTCTGTTTGTTTAACTACTATTTTATAACTGTACCAACCTAACGGATTATAGCTTGCACTTGTTGGATCACCGTTATATAAACCTGGCCAACCATTTTGTGTATTAGCTTGAAACTCAGGAACAATAGCATTAAATAATACTTTAATAGAATCACCTGGCCATGTGTTTATATTGTTATCTGCATTATTAGTACTAGACACAGTATTATAAGGAAAATATATTGTATCACCTAATAAAGTTAAATTATCTTCATCTGTTCCTTGGCTTGTTGCTGATGATAATATTGTAGTAGATGATCTACCATATTTATCAGATAATACAACCCCTACTTGATAGTTTCTATTTTGTTTAATAGTGTGCATTGGATACTCCCTAGATGATGTTTTATATAGTGGAGCAGGCACCGTAGGATCATCTGTTACAAAATTTGTGTATTTTTCTGATACAGCAACATTATAATTTAAAGTTTCTGGTGGTGTATGTTTATTTTGAAAGTTACTATATACTACCCTATTACTTATTATTTCTTGACCTAAAGCTCTTACCGGTGATTTATCATATACTCTTATTAGTTCACTTTCAGGTAAAGTTTTATAAGGTTTAGTACTTTGATAGTTATAAGGTATAACATTACTTGCACCACCTAGCTCTGCATAACCACCAGTACCCTCCCAAGAAATAGCATCTACTACTTGAACAGCTAATGCATCAGACTCTTTATAAAGTATTTCTATTTCTTCAATTTTTAATTTAGTAAATAATTCATTAGCTGGTACATGGTTGTTGTTTTCATCTAATGGTGTAGGTATTTGTAATATAATATTATTAACTTTATTTTCCATAAAATCAACAACTGTACTTCTAAACGTAGATTGTTCATTAGTAGTCATACCTGTAGGAGTTGTGTTATTTAAAAAATAACCATCTTGTTTTGGTATAAATGCAGCTTGTGTAAAAGGTGCCATAATAGAATATTCACCTGTATCGTATTTAAATCTATAACTAAATTTTACAAACTTATCCTCTAAAAAATCAGGATCTCCATTGAACTTAGGGTTGTAGTTAGGATTTGTTGTTAAACCAGGATAATCAGCATTATATGTTCCGCCTGGATTCATTTTACTACTAGCATCTAACATGCTTGTTACATAGTAGTTAGGTGTAGATATATTAGTAAGAGTATTTTGATTAAAATATATAATAGTACCAGAAGGTATATCTTGAGTTACAGTAGCTAAAGGTGTACCTGCTACTATATTAGCAACATCTATTATTGTCATTTGATTACCGTTAGCAAAGCTTTGTAATACTGAATTAGCTGGTATACCAGGTACAGTTACACCATTTGCATCTACAGCTGTAATAGTAGATCCTACTAAAGTTTTAGGATCTGTTCCTAATGTTGCTGCAATACCTAAACGATTATTAGATGTTATTAATATAGTACTGCTTCCTGTAGATGTTATGCCATCTGTAACAGCTGAACCTCCATTAGGTAAAAATGTTGATTCTCTTTTGTAATATAAATTTATAGGTTGAAAAGGAGCATATGTTGCAACCGATATTTGGTCTTCAGTTGTATAATAACCTGCTTCTTTTGTTATATCTATTCTTCTTGGTTGGTTTCTATTGTCTGTCCAGAATAATATGTTTTCTAATAAATTAACACCAATAATAGGTTTGTTTTTAGAAAAATTTAAAAAGGCTCCACTTAGTAATTGAATAGAAACACCTGTAGCTACATTATAAACATATACATAGTTGTTAGCTGTAGAAGAATAATTAAGTGATTGAGGTGTATAAGTATAACTAGCTGTGTTTAATGTTTCGTCATAGTCAGTTAGAAATATATATATGTTCGTACTTACTTCGTCTGTGTAAAAACCAATAGTTTCTAAGTCACAATTACAACCACTTATACTTTTATAGTCTTGTATTTCTATATTACCTAATACATTTTCTAACGCTCCAACGTCGGCACCTTCTGATTTACTTACTTGTATATTAATTCCTTCACGATACTCACCATTTGGTAACAGCCTGGCATCCAGGTCTTTATTCATTTTGGACTTAATAAAAGCATTTTTAACTTCTGCCATTTAATTTAGTTTTTAAGCCATTTAGATTTACCTCTCATAATCTGAATAAACTCGTTAGATTTTATATTAGATAATCTTATTTTTGCGTTTCTTAATTTTGCACTTTTTTCTTGTTTAAGTCTTCTTATTATATATTCAGGTTGATTTATTCTACTAGCTAGTATAGCATGACTTAAATAAGCGTATACTGCTTCTTCAGCTAATTTTGGTACACGCATATCTTGATCATATGCAAGACCATCTGAAATATATTCTAAAACAATTAATTTTTCTTTTAGATCACTAGAAAAAGAAAACTTACCATCTCTATCATTAATAGTAAACCAACCGTTCATTTGTGCTCTTTCAGGCTGTAAACCATACATTTGGCCATAACCATATAAACCATAACCAAAATAACCATATAAACCATCAGATATAAGTCTACCTGCTATATCATCTCTTACTTCTTTTAATATCTCTGTGTTTTGATCTCTATATCTTTCTTCTGTTAACGATGTACCAGTTAAATTGCTACCGGAATTATCTTGTGTAGCAATACCACTAGTGTCTTGAATAGGTTTACTATATGGGTTAGTAGTCAATGAATTAGGGTATATAATATGTTTTATACCGTTTTGATCTATCCACGAAACATTAACATAATTAACATAATCTTGAGGTATCGGCACACTCAAACTAGGTGGTATAGTTAACTCTTGAGATTTAATACTTTTTAATGTATCATAACTAAATTCTTGTAAAGCTCTTTTAGTATGAAAAATAACATCTGTTCTTTTAACACTAGGTATTAATTTTCCAGCCCCTACATAAGCTACTAAAAAGTTTGTTACAAGCTCTGCAACTCTTATATATGAATAACTATTATAATTTTCTTGTACAACTTTACCTAACGCATCTTTATTACCATAGTTACCACCTCCTTGAGTTAAAAGTTGTATAACTACATAAGTACCAGCTGCTTGTGATGGTAATGTAAAAGTATTATTTACTACAGTGTAAGTTGTTGTGTATTCTGTAAAAGTACCTGTAGCTCCACTTGCACTTGTATATAATCTAAAATTGTTATCATTATATGCTTCTTTTGTAGGATCAGAACTTCCAAATTTTATATCTGTATCAAAAGTAGCTTTAAAAACAGTTTGATTTGTAGTAGCAATAAAGATTTGACTTCCTGCATAATATTGTGCGTTTGTCTCAGTAATTAAACCTCCATTTGGTTGTGACATAGTTTATTATATTTTTTCGTTCTGTTCATTAATAGCAACTTGCTGTGAAGCATTTTGTACTATTTGTGGATCTCTTATTATAACTCCAGCATATTTTAAAATTTGAAGTATAGTATTTGTTTGTTCTGACTCATGTAACTCAAAATTACGTGAACCTGTTGGCGCATTTGTTGGATTATAATCAGCATTGTTATATATATACTGACCTAAAGTACCTACATCAAAACCCCATATTGGATCATTAGGTTTTCTAATATAATCTAACTGTATATCACCATTAGTAACTATAGTTGTTGGTTTAACATATAGTTTATTATCCTCATATAAATATATAGGAAAAGTTGTTGAAGGTTTTGTTAACAAAGATTTGTCTACTTGATAAAACTCTTGTCTATCTAATCTTTGTACTTCTGTTTCATTATTATATAAAACTGTACCAAGCCTATAAAGCTCTACAGTATTACCATATGAATCTGAAGTTGGTGGTACCCAATAAGAAAGGTTACCTGAGGTGACATAAGAAGCATCACCGAAAGTTTTAAATATAGCTATTTTTTCATCTAAATTTTTTACTCTATCAGCATAATCTGTATCTGTTTGTGGAACACGTATCTGCTGATTCATATCTTCAAAATATTTTTCGAATATTTCTAATTGTACTTGTGTTCCTATACTATTAAATTCAGTAGGTGTTATATAACCTCTTTGTTCTTTATTTAATATAAGTAAAACAGTTTGGTATACCGTATTTACATTTATAGCCATGTGTATTTTTTATTATAATAAAGGAGGCATTACACCTCCCTTATTAGTATTACATATTAAGAAAGTTTTTTCTCTATAGACTTGTATATATCAAGTCCTTCATCTGTCTTAAAAAATTGTGCCATTGCTGAATATGGATGTTCATCAAATGGTACAGTCATTAGTTTTTTATTGTTAGATGCCCAATGAAAAGTTTTTTGATCTGAACTTAAAGTTATTATACCTGCTTCAGTTGCTTTTATTGCAAAGTTTCTTAATTGCACATTTTCATCATTAGCTAAATCTAAGAACAATTTTGCATTCTTTTTAGCAAACACTAACAAATCTCTTTTAATTTCTTTAGAGCTCATCTCAGATACCTTAGATCCAACCTCTACTCTTAATATAGCTTCTGCTTGATCAATATCAATTGTTCTTGCCATATTTAAAGCATCTATTTCCATTTCAAGATCTATTAAATCATCTTCAGCTTCTATTACTTCATCAACCTCTTTATATCTTTTGTTTTTTAAAGGATGATATAAAGACAATATTTTTTGAAGGGCTTGTTCTTTTTTATTTACATATAAAGAACCATCTCTAAATATTATATGGCCTAATGTTGCTTCTCCTTTTTGTTCATCTTTAAAAGGTGAATTTTGATTAGTGGCATATCTAATTTCTCTCTGTTCTTTATTTACAGTGTCATACCATAATAATGAATGTCTAGTTGTATGACGTGATGGTATTTTGTATGTTAATGGACTATAAGGTCCTGTTAAGACATATGTCCTATCTTTTACTTCCCAGCTATTTTTAACAGCTGATTTTTCAGTTTTTGTTTTCATGATATAATATAATTAAATAGTTAATGTAAAGGCAGGAGCACCATTAAGATGCTCCTTTCTTTACTAAAAAATTAAATACCTTTGAATAATACAAAGTTATTTGCAGCTTGAGTTACTAAACATCTTTCTGATAGGAAGTTTACTTCCATAGCATCAAGATTAGAAGTGTAAGCACCTCCAGCTGATCCAGTTAACCAAGACTTCATACGTCTGTCTTCTGTTTGAGAAGCTCTATATCTAACGTGTAAGAATGGTCTTCTAATGTTTGTACCTAAAATTTGGTCATAAACAGTTGAAGTACCAGCAGGGATTAATACTCCTTCAATTGATTGAGTACCATCAATAGCACCTCTTGTAGAAGCGTCATTTAAGTATTTCCAATCAGTTTTGTAGAAGTCATATGAACCTCTTCTGAAACCACTAAATCCAAGATTTAAAGCCATTTCTTCTGAGTTTTCAAATAATCCATAAGCAGTACCACCATTGCTACCGTAAGATACATTAGATAACATGTTATCAAAGTCTAAAGCTGTAGATCTTTGTAAGAATAACATATTTTCTTCAATAGCACCTTGAGTATCTAGGTTTTTAAGTATTGCATCAAAGTCATCTAAACCAGAAGCCGCAGAAAATCCTACTTCTACGTTACCTCTTGTAGAGATAGCAGCGAAAAGACCTTCAGTACCTTTGAAACCAGCAGCAAATGCATCACCAGCTCCAACGTTAACAGCTTTTTCACCTTCAACACATACCATTTCTAAATAATCTTCAAATCTAAGTCTTGTTTCAGACTCAGCTTTTAAATACCATAAATAACCTGTAGTTCCATCTTCTGTAGCAACTTCAACCCAACCTATTTGAGCCATATCAGATCCGTTTATTGTGTAAACATTTCTAATTATGATAGGTGAATTGTTATATTGTTGAAAAGCAGGAGTTACAGTTATCTGTGGTTGAAGAGCTGTATTTCCAGTTATGTTACCTGCAGCAGCGTTGGATGTAGCTGCGCCTTTAACAAATTCTGAACCATATACAAATATTTTAAATTTAGCTGCATTAATACCAGCTAAAGTTGTAGCAGTATAAGGAGATACGTGAACGTGACCGTTTGCAGTATCTGACTCAGTTACAACGCCTTTAAGCTCTGCACCTTGATCATCTAATAAAACTACTGTTGAACCGGGTGAAATAACATTTCTTGTTACACCTGGAGAAGTAGGAGCTGGAACAGTTACTCTTCTTGTTCCGTTGTGAGTACAGTTATCATATGCAATATGTAATCTGTTTTGTTCTGACCAAACAACTTGATCTGAAGTCATAGGCATTTCAGCACCTACCATGCGTAGAAAACCAGAAAGAGTTCTGTTCCCATATCTTTCTACTTCTTGTTCGTATATTTCAGGTAGATATTGCTGAGCAAAATCATTATTACCATCTGTAAAAGATAGGTAATTACTGGCTAATAGCTGCTGATTAGGAGCAGGAACTATT
>Ga0181406_1000209_pt1 | contig 22786 bp, 22 predicted proteins | sample 29SPOviralmetaG_FD_130135 | JGI IMG/M metagenome (GOLD analysis project Ga0181406, IMG submission 130135) | Marine viral communities from the oligotrophic San Pedro Time Series (SPOT) site, San Pedro Channel, CA, USA - 29 SPOT_SRF_2011-12-20 | ecosystem: Environmental > Aquatic > Marine > Strait... | reverse complement strand
AGAAGAAATTATTTAATTAATAATTTTAAAAATAAAGGTATACCATATGCTTACTTTGAAATGGTTGATTTACCAACACTAAATAAGCTTTATAACATTTTAGATATTTATATTGTTTCTTCACGAGTTGAAGGTGGTCCTCAGGCTATAGTTGAGTGTTCCTTAACTAAAACTCCAATTGTCTCAACCGATGTCGGCGTAGCAGCAGAAATACTTCACCCAGAATCTATATTTGCGGAAGGAGAGTTTAAAGCAGCACTTGCGAATGTAGATTATGCATATAAAAATTCTCAAAAATATAAAATTCCTGAAGGAATGAACGATTACGTTAAAATGTTTAAAGACCATTATGAAAATTAGTATCGGATCTAAAATTATTGAAGGCCCTTGGGGTGGAGGAAATCTTTTTGTAAAAAATTTATCGGAGTATTTGATAAAAAATAATCACGAAGTAATTTATGATCTTTCTGAACCAGATATTGACTTAATTTTATTGACAGATCCTAGAAGTAGAAAAGAATCTTCTTCTAGTTTTAATCATATAGAAATTAATAGATACAAAGATTATGTAAATAGCAATGTAAAAGTAGTTCAAAGAATAAACGAATGTGATGAAAGAAAGGGGACAGAAAATATCAATGCTTTTTATTTAGAGGCAAGTAATTCTGCTGATCAGGTTGTGTTTGTTAGTTCGTGGATGGAAAATATATATTTAAAATTAGGAATGGATAAAAACAAAACCTCTGTAATACTGTCTGGATCAAATAGCGAAATTTTTAATGGAAATAATTCATCTTATTTAAATAATGATGAAAAAATTAAATTATTTACACACCACTGGAGCTCTCATAGGAATAAAGGTTTTGATATATACGAGTATATTAATAATCTACTTTCTACAGATAAATGGAAAAATAGATTGGAATTTACATATGTCGGTAACGTTTTACCACAATATAAACTAAATAATACGAATATTCTAAAACCACTTGCTGGCATTGAACTAGCAAATGAAATAAAAAAACATCATATATACGTTACAGCATCAATTAATGAACCATCCGGCAATCATCATATTGAAGCTGCTCAATGTGGTCTTCCTATTTTATATAAAGACAGTGGGGGAATTCCTGAATATTGCAATGGTTTTGGTATTAAGTTTGATAATGATTTTGAAGAAAAACTAGAAGAAATCATAAATAATTATGATGATATAAAAAAAGTAATGATTAATTATCCTTTTAATGCAAAAAAAATGTGTGATGAGTACTTAATGCTTTTCAACTCACTAATTGAACCTGTAGATTCGAAATCAAAGAATTCTAATTATTCATTTAGTGGAAAATTTTTCATTTTTAAAAATAAATTTTTTAAAATATTTAGAGACCAAATTTACTTATCTGTAAAAAATAAATTAGCAAATTACTACAGAAAGTTATTTAAAAGCTAATGGATAAAAAATTTTACTTAGACGTTCCAGATAATGTTTTTAATTTTTTAAAGACATTACAAAAAGACAATATTTATAGATACTCTCCAACACCAGAGGGACTTACTGAAGCTGGCAAATCTATCGAACTGGGGTTTAGTTGTTATGCAATGAAAATATATTATATGACTTCAAATTTTGATAAGTTAAGCTTTGAAGATAGAAATAATTGGGTTAAATTTATTAATTCTTTTCAAACTACTCATAGCCAATTTCCTACTAATTCTTTTATTGATAAAAACTTAGTTAATTCAATTAACAGATTTGAATTATCAGAAAGTTTAAAATACCAAGTAAAAAATATCTTAACCAAATTAAATATCAAACATTATGACTCAAAAAATGATTTAATTATGAAATCTGTAAATGCAGATACTAAACAAGCATTAGCAACACTTGCAGAGGTAAATGAAGAGAGTTTTCATAAAGTTGCTATGCCTTTTTTCAACACTAAGGATTTATTGGGATATTTAGAAAATCTTAATTGGATGGAGCCGTGGACCTCTGGAGCTCAATTCTCGTCTTTATGTGTTTACAGCAGAATAAACGACAATATTTTTAATTCAGAATTAGAATCTTTTGCTACTAAAATATTTGTTCAAGACACTGGCTCCTATCATTCTCCTAATCTTGTTAATAAAAGAGAGGTTATTAATGGTGCTATGAAAATTATTACTGGTTTAGATTGGATTAATGTTCCTATACATAATCCGAAGCAATTAATTAATTTTTGTTTATCAAATATACCGGAGTCAGAAGGGTGCGATATTGTTGACTTTGTTTATGTTTTATATAAATGTTCAAGACAAGTTGATTATAGAAAAGATGAAATCAATAAATTATTTATTGAAATTCTTGAACAAATAAAGAAGTTATATAATAAATATGACAATGCTTTTTCATATTTTATCAACAAATCTCAAACTCATTACTATGGTGCTAAAATTTCACAAGGTGAAAATAGAGCTGACATCCATGGAAGTTTATTGTGTTTATGGGCAGTTTTAATGATTTTAGAAAGTCTAGATTTAAAAGAGGAAAAGTTAAAAATTATTAAACCATGACAAAATTCTTTGAAAACAAATATTTAAAGTTATTATTAGTAGCTTTCTTTATTTCTGTTTTTATTTTTACAAGGTCATTTATGGGAATTTATGTTCTAGGGTTTAGGCTTGGAGAATTGGCAATACTAGCTTCAATGATTTGTTTGCTGTTCTTTTCTCTGTTTCTTAAAAAAGATTCTTCTTTAGAGTTATTGAAACGATCTAAAATAAATTTAATAATCAACTTGATACTGATTTCATTTGTATTTATTGCATACTTGTCAAATAGTAATTTCATAAACCCATATACTTATAAAGCATCATCTTATATTTGGACAGTCGGTTTCTTTTTTCTTGGATACCAAATGACCAAAAATTGGAAATTTCAAAAAAAATATTTTAATTTTTCATTGTTAATTTTGTTATATATTTATTTTCTTGCAATTTATGACTTACCTTCTTCTGTGCAAGATTTTATTCTTTCAATATCTGATAAATATGAACCACATAAAGGATCAGATATGTTGATAATGTTTATAGCTACAATGTTTATTTTTATTAGATTAAACAACAGTAGAATAGGTATAGAAGTTTTATTTATTTTTTCATTCCTTTACTTTCCATTATTACTTTATAAAAGCAGAGGAGCATTTATATCTTTAGTAATTTATTTTATTTTAGAAGTAATTCACAACAGAAAAACATTAGTAAATACAGCTTTCTTTAGAAATTTTGGATTACTAATAGCCTCAGTCTTAATAGCAGTACAGTCTGTCTTTTTTGTTACTCAATCGGGTGCTCTAAAAGTAGCAATAGCAAATGAAAAAATAAATGAAGTAACTCAATACAGAGCTCCAGAATTAAATCCAGGTGAGTACGTAAATTATTTGTATCTCAAAGATGGCAGACTTTACTCTACTGATGTAAATATAAATTGGAGAATAGAAATATGGCAAGATGTACTTGTTGATATAAAAAATGATAACCTTTATCTTATTGGTCATGGCTACAGTGCAACAATACCAGCTATGTCAGCATTAGATCACGAAGGAAATTCAGTCAGATCGGGACTTGATGGTATGAACGAAAATGTTCATAACTATTTAGTTAATATTTATGCAAGAGGAGGATTGATACATTTAGCTTTGTTTTTATGTTTGTATTTTTATATACTTAAGGCAAATAAGGCCAAAAATAACAATTATTCTTCTTTAATATTTTTGATTCCTGTAATGTTCTGTTCTTTCTTTGATGCTTCAATGGAAAATTCTCACTATCCATTGATTCTTTATTTTCTATTGGGGACGAACCTTAATGAAAAAAATGTTTTTGGTAAAATATAAATGATATGAAAATTTATTTGTTTAAGTTATTAGATATGGAAGTTAAGTATGGAAAGTAAACAAAATATATTAGTTTTAGGTTCAAGTGGGTTTCTTGGTAAAAATGTACGTGAATATTTTGAAAATAACAAATCCGAATATGTGATTACTTACCATGATGGGAAAAAAGATTTAGACATTTTAGAAGATGATAAGCTCTCAAATTACATTGGTGATCTAAAACCAGATATAATAATCAATTGTGCGGCATTTGTTGGCGGGATAAGCTATGGACCTAAATATCCTGCAAAGCTCCTTCATGATAATTCAAAAATGATTTTGAATATTTATGATACCTGTATAAAACATGAAGTTAAGAAACTGATTACACCAATTTCTAATTGTGCTTACCCGGGAAATCTAGATTACTATGAAGAAAAAAACTTTTGGAATGGTAAACCACATGAGTCTGTTTTTAATTATGCATTAACTAGGCGACTTATAGTAGCAATGGGCGAAGCATATTATTCTCAATATAAATTGACTTCATGTAATTTAGTTTTATCAAATATGTATGGAAAACATGATCACTTTGATGAAGCAAGGTCGCATGCTTTAGGCGCAATACTCGATAAAGTTTATAGTGCAAAGATTAATAATAAAGAATCAGTAACAATCTGGGGCACAGGTAGCCCAATAAGGGAGTGGCTATATGTTGAGGATGGTGTTAAATCTTTAGTTAAGGCAACTCAGTTAGCCGAGGGAAATTACTTTTTTAATATTGGTGTAAATAAAGGTATATCAATTAAAGAATTAGCAATTAAAATAGCAGAGCTACTTGATTGGCACGGCAACTTTGACTACGACTTAAGTAGACCTGACGGTGCTCCTGAAAAAAGAGTAGATGGGTCAAGTGCTCTAGAGTATTTAAAATGGGAACCGGAAACTAGTTTAGAAGATGGATTGATTAAAACGATAGATTGGTATTCAAATGAAAGATAATTTATTTAGGGAAATATTCCATAAAGGTATTCATATAGCTACACATGTAAGGCCTGAAGAATCAGAACCAGGATTAAGCTTTGTTACAACTGACGATAAATTTCTTCAATTAGGTATATGGAACTATGAAAAAGGACATAACCTACCAGCTCATTTTCATAATGAATTTGAACGTAGTAGTTCTAAAACAAATGAATTTGTATTTGTAATGAAAGGCTCTATTGAATGCAATCTATACACTGAAGAAGGTAGTTTTATAGAATCGGTTATTGTTTCTGCTAATGAAGGAATTCTAATGCATGAAATGTCACATGAGTATAAGATAATTGAAGATTCAATAATTTTGGAATCAAAAAATGGCCCGTTTATGGGGGTTGAAAAGGACAAGACTGTTATAAATGTCAAAAAATCAAAAAATTAATCAAGTAGAACCACTTTTGACAAAAAATGATGCAAAAACTGTTTACGATTATTTACTTTCAGGAGGTTGGGTTACTGAACACGGAGTAACAAGAGATTTTGAAACAAAAATTAAAAATTTTGTAAACAGAAAACATGCAGTAGCTGTCCCCAATGGTACGATAGCTATCTATCTTGCCTTGCTTGCATCAAATATTAAAAAAGGCGATAGAGTTGCAGTGCCGAATATAACAATGATAGCTACTGTAAATGCAATTATCTGGGCCGGAGGAACACCAGTTCTTGTTGATGTAGGAAAAGATTTAACTATGTCATTTGAAAAATTAATTGATACACCAAAACTAAAAGCTGTTATTTTTGTACCACTTAATGGAAGAACCACAAATGGAATTGAGATAGAGGCATGGTGTAAGGAAAACAATGTAGTACTTATTGAAGATTCTGCACACGCTCTAGGTTCAAAATATCCAAATGGAAAATCATGTGGAAACCTTGGTGACTTAAGTGTGTTTTCGTTTACTCCACATAAAATAATCACAACTGGACAAGGCGGCATGGTACTAACGGATAATAAAAAATTTGGAAAAGAATTAATAAAATTAAAAACCTTCAATAGAAGAAAAGATAAAATGGATTGGCATGATGGGTTTGGACTTAACTTTAAAATAACTGACATGCAATCAGCGCTTGGTATTTCACAATTTTCAACACTTCTAAAAAGAATTGAAAGTAAAAGAAAAATTCATAGCTTATTTCGTAAAGTTAATTCAGAATATTTTAAAATAGGAAGTTTCTTAGAACAGGAAGTCCCTTGGTTTATTGATTTATTTTCAACTACAAAAAAAGATTTAAATAAATTGAAAATATTATTATCTAAAAATAATATAGAAACTAGAGTGAGCTACCCTGCTTTATCGAAGCAAAAATATTTGCAAGATGTACCAATGCAAGATTTAAGTTATTCTGAAAAAATTCATGAGAAAATCTTATGGTTACCCTCATCAGTTGATTTAGATGAAAAATCAATTTCAAAAATTATAAGGGTTATTAATAAATATGAATCTTAGACATGAGTACTGAAATAAAATTACATCTTGGTTGTGGTGAGAGGTATTTACCTGGGTATATACATATAGATATTAACAATTTTGATCATATAGATTTTATTTCTTCGGTGGATAATTTAAGTATGTATGAAAATGATACAGTTGACGAAATCTACGCTTCTCATTTACTGGAATATTTTGATATAAATGAATCACAAGATGTTTTAGCAGAATGGAAAAGAGTATTGAAAATAAATGGAAGACTCAGATTAGCGGTTCCAAATTTTTCTAAATTAGTCGAAGTATATAAATTAACTAGTGATATATCAAAAGTTATAGGACCTATTATTGGTAGGTGGGAAATTAATAAGACCGATAAAATATATCACAAACAAATATTTGATTTTGAAAGTTTAAAATCTCAATTAAAACATGCAGGTTTTAAAGAAATTAAATATTGGGACTGGAAAGAATTTATTTTAGACTATCCAAATTATGATGATCATTCTCAAGCATATTTTCCACATATGGATAAAGAAAAAGGCATACACGTAAGCCTGAACCTAATTTGTATTAAATAATTTCAGTCTTTTTGATTTTTTGTTTATATCTATAAAAATTTATAATTTTTGTAAGATATAAAAATTTAACCTTGAATATATCTGGAAATATATTAATTTCAGCTTTATTTAATTCACTTCCATAAATTTTACTACTTGTACCATGAACTCCTTCAGTTCCATTGTTAATTACTAAAGACTGTACTGGATTTAAACAAAGTCCTTTGTTCAAAAAAATATGTTGAAACCAATAAATTGCCCAGGTGTTTATTTCTTTACTACTATTTCTTATTAGTTGGTTTTCAAAGTCTTTTTCAAATCCCAAAACAGTAAACTTTAATCGAGTAAGTTTATTTCTATTACTTATATTGTTGTTGGAAAAGTTTTTATTTTCAAACCACCTGTCTCTCCATGTTCCCCATCCCCAACAGCTCATATATGGGGTGAAGTATGATGATTTGGGATTACCATTGAAATCTGGATAATTGTAACCACTTATATGCTTAACATTTTTATTATCAGCATATATTTCTAGACTTTCATTCATGTAACTTAAAAAACTTGAACTAACTTGAAGATCGTCCTCAAGAAAAATAGCTTTTTCGAAATCTTCAAAAGTTTTGTTAATTCCATTTAGTATGTTATTTTTTAAACCAAGATTATCTGAACTAATATTTATTTCACAATCATATCCTGTAGACCAATCAGTAATTATTGAAATTACTTTTTCGTTATCAATTTTCTCTATTGAAGATTTGTTTCTGTCTATAAAAAAAATGATTTTTGATTTCTTGAGTTCAGAATTTAACTCTAAGGAGCTAAGGAGGTTTTGCAATTCTTTTGGACGATTGTATGCAAAGATAACAACAGGAGCAAATATTTTTTTATTCATTATTGCTGCATTCAGGACAAATTTTTAGATCCTTATACCTTTCACTTAAAAAAAGATGACCATGTTCATCACAAATAAAATTTTTGTCTTCTTTTATTAAATCACCAAAAAATTTCCTAAATAGTAAATAGTAGGAATAGATAACAACCACTAAATTCTCTAAAAGATATGTTATTTTATTATTATTTTTCAAACCAGTTTTTATGGCTGCTAAGAACTCATCAGGATACTTGATCATTAAATTTTTTGTAAAAAATATTTTGTAACTCGGAACTCTCCAGTTTGTTGGTTCATTCCTTAAAGATGAAGTAAATGAAATTCTATCAAACCTCTCAACTTTATTTATTAATCCTGAATTCTGAAGATGTTTTTTATAAACTGACTCACAGTTAGGGTAAGCTGGCACTTCAAGTAATGCATCATTGGAATCAATATAATTAATTATAGAAAAGTATTTTTGTGCATCAGTGCTCCTAATTACTACATGCCTGTCGCAAATTCCAAAGTAGTCTTCACCTTTTGGAATAAATACTTTATCTTCATTTAAATCTGGATGATAATCAACATAGTATTGATCAAATCTTGTATAAATAATATATTCGTATTTTTCTAATATTTCTTTATAGTTTTTATACACGAAATCTTTTAATGCAAAGTGAATTAGTCCAGATTCAAAAAGACCAAGACCTTTGCCTTTCTCAAGGTATTCTCTCCAAGTACCTTTAAAAAAATTTGAGTAGTAATCTTCAAAATTATCAGGATTTTCCATTATCCAGTGAAAATTTGCTTTTTGAAAAAGTATGTTTTTACTTATAAAATTATCGGTTGTACAAATAGCTAAATCGGCATTTAGAGGATTTACAACATATTTGAACAATGAATTCCAGGTTTTTTCTCCTCCACGGGGAGAACCAGCGAGGACTACAAGATACTTTTTGTTTAAATTCATCTCAAACTCCAAAAAGATTGTTTATTTTTTTACCAAAAGTTCGGCGATGAAATTTTCTTTTTAATGTATTTCTTTTTTTAATTCTATTGTAGTTATGGTATTGCTTAAAAAATAATCTAATATTATGTGCGTGTAGTTCTTCATTCTCTACAAATTCTATTTCAATATCAGATGATTCAATTTTGTTTTTATTAATTAAATCAAACCACCAATTTATATTTAACTTATCACTGTAGAAATATTTGAAATTTTTAATTTTTACATTATCAATATCAAAACTTCTATAAGAATCTAAGAATAATATTGGAAAGTCAGAAAAGTTTTCAAGTGATTGGTGGAAAAGTGTTACAGGTATTGAACCTGCATATAATGCTTCCCACAATCTATGAGTATCATAACCATTTCCCCAAGGAGCTAGCGAAAATTTATATTTATTTAAATTTTGTACAAATTTATCAAGATTTAATTTTGGTTTATCATGAAAAATAAAATTTTTATTGTTCAATGATTTGTATGCTTTATATCTGTGAAAATAATTAGTGTTCATATTAAAATTTAGATACAATTTTTCAATTTTTTCTTCAAATATCGAAAGTGATTCAAAATGTTTTGAAGTTAGTGTTTTTTGATTACTATCATTTCCAATTCCAATTGGAATGGGAATTAAATTTTCATTTTTATAATTTACGTTAATTGCGTACCATTTTGAAATACATTTAGGTTTTTTCAAAAATTCAGCCTCACCTATTGTCATATCAGATTGATGAGTTATGAGTTTAATATTTTTAAGATTTTTAATACCTTTTAAATGATTGAATAAAGGTTCTAACAAAAAAGAATGACAAAAAATTACATCATTTTCTTTCAGTTTAAACGATTTCATTTTTATTAATTGTGATCCGTTCTCGTCTAGTAAAACTCTATAGTCTTCTTTATTAAATTTATATAGATCTTCATTTTGAACATAGGCACCATAGAATACATTTGAATAATTCAAGAAGTTATTGCTATTTATAATATTATTTTTAGTTATATTATTCATAAATTCTCGTATGGTGGTTGCTATTTTTCATTGTAATAATTTAGATAATTATTTTTATAAAGCAATATAGGATTTATATATTTTTCTCGATATCCTTTTAAGTAGTTTTTCAAAGACCTTTTAGTAACACTCTTTATTCCAAATAAGTCATAACCAAATTGATCTGATTTTAATTGTTTCAAATTCTCTTTTATGAATTTTGGATGATTTTCTATTTCTAATTTGAATGTGTGTTTAGGATACCTATCTTGCACCATACTGTACCAAGCTTGATAAGCTTCTTCGTTACTTGAACCTCCGCGGTCATTATATTGACCAAAATATCTGTTCCAAGCTCTAGCAAACCTTGCCCTATCTTCAGCTATGATCTCTTTTGTTCTAAATAATGCATCATACTGATATATTGGTGTATTTATGTTTGGTACAAGTTTTGGATTAATCAGTTTATTATTAAGAGTCGCAAGGGTCAAGTCACCACCTCCATTAAGCTTAATTTCAGGAAACAGTTTCTTATTAAACGCGACACATAGTCGAGTTTTTATTTGGTATCTGTTTGGTGTAAAAAATTGATATTGTGGAAATGCCAAAGCTGGATATTTTTTAAATTTGTTTAAAGCATTTCTGATTTTCATAAAATCTTTTTCATGAAAAAAGTAGTCAATATCCATTCTAATAACCCAATCGGAAGATGACTTATCAAGCCCTTCTTGGAAAGTTTTACCAATTTCTTCCCAGCTAAATTCAGTTGGCCATTGATCACCAACAATAACGACTTCATCAGCTAATTCTTCGTAACAATTTAAGGCTTCTTGCCATTGATCATTTCGGTCAACAGGATTTGTCATTGAAGTAAATATTGATAATGAATTTTTTACCATATATCACATCATTGTATTCTTATTTTTAATTAAAAAACTTTTTATTACATTAAGATTTATATAAAGTATTGTTTCGAAGAATTTGACTGAATGAATGATGTAAAAATAGTTTTTTGTGGGCTATCCAAAAATTGCGGTAGTACCCTAATAAAAAATTTAGAATTTATCAATAAATTTATTGACACTTATAAAGATATATATATAAAGTCGATTGTAATTGAGTCTGATTCTGAAGATGGTAGCTTAGAACACTTAAAAAAATTAGAAGCAAATTCAAGTATTGAATTATTTATTAAAAACAATTTAGAACTAACTATCTCATCAAGAATTGAAAGAATTGCTATTTGCCGAAATATAGGTCTTGAATATATTAAGAAAAATTTTGTATCGTTAGATAATTTAATCTACATACCTTATGACAACGATATTAACTTATTTCAAAATACTAATGAAAAAAAGTTTATGTCACTGATAGAAGAATTATTTAATGAGAAAAATGTTAGTGGAATATTTCCAATTTCAGATCCTTATTACTATGATATTTTTGCACTTAGGGCCAAAGGCTGGGTAAATTATAATGCGCAAAAAATTGTTGGAAAATTAAAGAGAACTATAAAATTCTTTAGCTTTATTTGGAATTATATTTTTATCTTTAGAAATCAGTTACCACCAAACAAAATTAAAATCTTAGATGTTGAAAGTGCATTTGGAGGCATTGGAATTTACAATTTAAAATATTTAAGTTTATCTGATTTACAATATGTTGTTTCGAAAAATGATAAAGATTTCTATTCTGAACATATTGAATTTAATAAAAAATTTGTCGGTCTTAAAATAAATATTGATTGGATTATAAATGCACCTTATCAACATGTAGAGTATAAAAGTCAAAGTATTTCTGGAAAAATTAAATATATTTTTAAAACAATCAAATACGATTTTATGAATTTAAATAAATCATGAAAGATAAAATTGCAATTTGTGTTGTTGCAGACTTTAAATTTCTAAATAAATTTTTTAATAGTTTTAAAAAAAACTTAAGAAATAATGGAAATTTTCATGGAGAGGTACTGATTATTACAGACTACTTTACTCCCACCTTCTTATTTCCCAGCATCTTATTTGATTCAAAAGTTAAGGTTAAAAGATTCAGTAGAATTAAATTCTCATCTGAAACAGATAATTCACTTAGAAGATTGAATAGCAATCATCCCAACAGGCATATAAACAAATCTTTTCAATGGCATAAAGTAAATTTATTTAGTACAAAGTTAAAAAAGTGGAATTATATTTTTTATATGGATATCAATATGAAAATTCATCATGATATTAATGAAATCTTACAAAACAAACCTAATAATAAATTGCAAGCAAGAGCAGATGGCTATCCAGATTTTAAATGGACACTTTCTAGTCAATTTGATAAGAATGCAGAGAATTTTAATAAATTGAAGAAAAAATATAATTTAGAAATTACTAATTATTTCCAGACAGGAATTATGTTTTATGACACATCAATTATCAAGGAAGAAACAAAGGAAGAAATTATAAATTTAGTGGAAAAGTATCCTATTTCAACTACAAACGAGCAAGGTATAATGAATTTATACTTTATATATATAAAAAATTTATACGAAGACCTTCCTGTACATACCACTGACGGACTAGTTTATTATTATTGGTTAATAGAAAATCAGAAAATTTATATAACTAAACAAAATACAATAAAAAATAAATAATTATCTATACAATTTTGAATTACTAAATAGTTTCAATAAGTTATGTAATTGGTAATAAACAAATTTAAGTTCTATTTTTTTAAGTACATTTTTATTAATTCAAAAAGTATTTTAACACCATCTATAAATGCATTAACTTTAGTTTTACCAGCAAACCTTTCCCTCTCAAGACTTAAAATATCTGTATATTTTAAATCTTGTTGTGAAAGAAGGAACGGTATTTCAATGCATATTCCAAAATTTGTTGATTTGGGTTGAATTTTAATATAATCTTTTTTTCTAATTAAAGGATAAAAGAAAAGAGAGTCAGTTAAGTCCAATTGAAGTAATTTTCTGGTAATAAAAGTAAATATTTTATTACCTATAGCACGTATAAATGTATCGTCGTCACTTGTATTGTTATATTTGTACCTAGAACAACATACAAAATCATAATCATTAATAAGTTTTAGCATATCAAGAATTCCTGTTGGATTGTAAGATCCATCACCGTCCATATATGTAATGTATTCTCCCTCGGCTTCGTTGAATGCTTGAATCACTGCACTTCCCCATCCACTCTGTTCTTGGACTATAACTTTAGTGTTAAACTTTTCTGCAATTTCTATTGTTTTATCATTTGAATTATTATCAACAATTATTATTTCAAAAAATTCATAATCAGATATTTCTTTTAAAACAAAACCTAAAGAATCTTCCTCATTGTAAGTTGCGATTATCAATGAAACTTTATTTAATTCTGAATTCATATAAAAAGGATAATTATCTTAAATTCATAAACTCTTAATAATAAATTTAATTTAAAGACTACCATTAAACGATGAGTGTTTTTAAAAACAGAATACTTTACTTCTTTCAATTATTAGTAATAGCATCAAATTATTTATTTAATAAAGATTTTAATGAAAGAAAAGTTATTCAACAATATGTTAAAAATAATGCGAATATATTTGATGTTGGTTCAAATATTGGCTCCTATACTAAATTTGTATCACAATCTTTAAAAGATAAAAACTTGCATATTCACTCTTTTGAACCAAGTAGTAAATCATGTGATTTTCAAAAAAAACTTAAGATACCAAGAATTCATAAATTATTCATTAACAATTTGGCAGTTCTTGATGGAAAAGTTAGAGAAGTTAAATTTTACGAAAGATCTATTAGCTCCCACTCTTCAACCCTCCCTGATCCACAAATGGCTGCAATCAGTAGTAAGTCTAGAAATTACTATGTTAAAACAGTTTCAATAGATCAATATTGTAAAGATAATGATATTTTTTATATTGATTTATTAAAAATCGATGCTGAAGGTGTAGACTTTGAAGTTCTTAAATCATGTGAAAATATGTTAAAAAATAACAATATTAATTTAATAAAAACTGAAGTTTGGGTTAACAAAGAAACACCTTCATTAATTGTGGAATATTTAACAAATTTTGATTATACACTTCTAGGAATAACTAACCTTAGCTACTTAAATAATGAAATAAAATTTTTTGATGCATATTTTTTATCTTCTAAGTAAAAATTAATAAATTTAGAATCTTTACTATATCACTAAAGTTTTAATTTTTTGAATCTTCTTTCTTGTTATAATTCTAAAGTGAAAATAAATAAATCTACAGTAACCCTAACTTCAATTTTATTATTTTTTATTTATTTAATTAAAGAGTTAAATTTTTTATTTTATAATTCTTTAGACAGTCCTGACTTTGACAAATACAGTGTTTATTTTGAGTATCTATTCAGCAATACAAATACCACCGGCAGAGAACAAGGTCTTTTTTACTATTATTTAAATTCGTGGTATTACTATTTTTTTGCTGAGACATCTGCTGATTCAAATTTGTATGCATTGCTTCACAAAAGTATTCAAGAATTTAATTTTATTTTGTTTATTATTGGTCTTTTAGGTATTTATAAAATCTTAAGACTATTTAAATTTTCTAATCTTTCTATATTTTTTACACTAATGTTATTAAATCTTTTGCCACTTTCAGTTGCTTTAAGAATCGTTTTCAAACCTGAAATTATTACTTTTGCACTATTACCTTGGATAATTTTATGTATAGAAAAGTATAAAAATAGTAACAAAGTTAGTTATATTTATTTGGCGACACCCTTGATAGCTACCTGCGTTTCTTCAAAAGGAAGCATTGCAGCAATGTTATTAGTCTCAATATTTATCATTTACCTTAAGGAGATAATTTCACTTGGACTAAAGAATACATTTATTCTTTTAATTACACTGTGTATCTTAATAATTCCTATATTCAACGAAGATACAAAAAGTAATGGTTTAAATTTAGCTCAACTTGAGAGTGGAGCATCAAGTGACTCCAATTATGATTTTAAAGCCCCAAAAAGCTTTATATACAAACTTGATGGTTACCAACTAGTTTCAAATCCAATCAAAAATAAACAATCAGATTCATTTATAGGTATAACTTTACTAGATACTTTTGGTGATTATTATGACATTTATTGGGATAATGACAGTAGCTTATATTTTAAAAATAGAGTTGAAGTATTAAAGTTTGAGCAATCAGATATAATTGAAACTCCAAAGATAAATACAAAAGAAAAGTCAGTAACTTTTTATCTCCAAAATCTTACAGATACTTATTATCGCAAAGTAATTGGTTTAATAGCAAGTATATATTTTTACTTTTTATTTTTTTCAGGACTCTTTAAAGATTCAAAATATAGAAGATTTTATTTTTTTCCATTAATTTCTGTATCATTACTTCTTATACATGTAATTACTGGTTTTCCATCAAACAACTTCAATCCAGAGTTGGGAGATACATTAAAACCTCTTTATTATTCTCCATTTTTGCTGTTGAGTTGTGTATTTTTATTTGCAAATTATTTTAATAAAAATATTAAAAATAAAATTATATTTATTTTTTTCATACCATTAGTTTTAATAATTTTTGGTTTTCCAAAAACTTTAGATTACGAATTTGAAAGAGATATTGCTGAAATCAACAACTACTCATTTTTTTGTGAATTTAATAAAAATATAACTTTCCAAAATCTTACAAGTGAAAGTAATTGTCTACAAGGGCCTGTTGTTAGGCAAATAGAATTAGAATTTATGAATATCGAATCTTATAAAGATAAGCCCAGATTCAAAACTTTCAATACAATGCTGTTGTTTACAAATATTATTTCATTAATTTTGATAATTTACAAAACTTTTGAAAAAACTCCTACTCTTAATAGCTATAAAAAGAAGGAATGAGTAGGTTATAAACGAAGGAAAGTAGTTAATAGTATCATTTTTTACTAAATTTAATATTATATAACCTACCAATATGTAGTTCATTGAGCCCATTTTTTTTCTGTTCTGTATTAATGAATTAATTAAAATTAGAATCAAAAGTATGCTTCCAATTATTCCGATGAATAATAACAAAGATAAAAAAGAAGAGTGCGGAAGAAGAAAAGATCTAGTTTCTGATACTTGAATCTCTCCGTAAAACTGTCCAAAATTTAAGGGGCCAGTACCAAATATAAATTCAGTAAATGTTGGATTATATCGAGAAAAAAACAATCCCCAAACTTCAGCTCTATTTAATAAAAATGCAAAATAACTTACAAAACCAAACACATATGAATAAATAGTTTTATTTTCATAATTATTAATGAGTAAATCTAAATAGCTTGAATTTCGATCATCGCTATAATTTATAGCTTCAGAGAACATTTGTTGACTCGTAAAATCATAAGAGTAGTTTAAATTTTGATACCCTACCAGCAGTAGTATTAATGCTACGGTTGACACGATCATTAAATTTTTAACAAATTTTGGAAAATTTAAATATCGGTATGCTAAAAATGAAGTTGATATTAAGACCAATATCAAAACAGTTCTATTATTTGATGCTATTAAGCCAGAAATAGAAAAAAGAAAACCAATGATTTCGATTACCCTTATTCTTTTATTGAGGAAAAAAGCAAAGACGGTAAAGATTATTGCTAATCCATAAAATTCTCCAATTGATTCCGCACTGGAGTAACTACCTCTCCAGGAAACTGCTTCCCCCCATTCGTTTGTTACAAAAGGATTATTTGTTTTAATTCCATATCTTTGCTGACCTAAATAGTAGAAATTCAAAAAATTTAGCAGAGGAAAGTTTGCGCTCATAAATCCAGTAGTAAATGATAAAATTGCTGCGATATTAAAACTTAGAACAAGTGATTTAAATTTTAAAAATTTAATGCTCTCTTTATAAAAAAAATAAGCCCCATTAATTAATAGAAATGTAGTCAATGTCCATGCAAGGACACTATTAAATTCATAAAGAACACTGGAAAACCCTCTCAATTTGCTCGGTGGTAAGTAGAAGCTATTTGACGCATTGAATACCCAAAAAAGAGAAAATACAAAATAAAATTTGTTAAATTTTCTAAGATTTTTTGTAGTTATTATTGAATAAAATCCTAGATGTACAAAAAACACCATAAATAGTGAAAAATTAAATCCACTAAATACTGAAGAAACAATAAAAATAAAGGGAACTAAGGGAGAAATATTGTTAAATCTAGTTAAAGCAGTGCCCATAAATTGAGTTGAGATAAAAAGAATTATTAAAAAAATAATCCCTAGAGAGCCTCGATCTTTAAGATCGACTAAAAATAGACTCCCATCGTAAAATCTATACTCTGAATAAATTAAAAAAAGTAAAGTAAATGAAGTAGCAAAGCTAGATAAGTAGAAATAAATATTTTTTTTAAATCGTATTTCTGTATCAATTCTAATTAAGGAAATTAAACCAATCCAAAACAAACTTTGTAAAATAAGATTTATCAGGGAATTTGTTCCAACAGAAATAACAAATCCATTATCAAGCAATGTAGCTCCAGTGATTTTGCCAAAACACTTTATTGATGAATAATTATCAACTACAAATGAAAAGTGATCTTGATAAATAGAGTTGAAATTATTGAAAATAAAATTCGCTAAGGAAACTTCGCATGGGTTAATTTCATAAAAACTTAAATCCTCCTGACTTGGAACTGCTGCTTCTAAATTACTATTTGCAAAACTATTTAGCCAAGGTATTGAAATTAATAATATTAAAAATATTAATTTATAAATATTTTTATTTTGAAAATCTATCATATTTTTACAAATTTTTTAATTACGAATTTTATTACAATGGTTGCAATCAGAAAATAAACAATACCAATTTGTAAATTCTGCTCTAAGTTTGTAACAGGATTTTCATACCAGCCTCCCATTACATAATGTTCACATTCTTGGAATGAATTTACTGTTATAGAGTTTCCTGCTTCATCGTAAACATTTACACCAGAATAACCGGGATCATTTGAGAAGACAAAATTAGGATTACTTGCAATATCTTCTTTGATGAACCCTTTTGGGTACTGTCCACAAATCTTTTCAACTGTTTTATTATCCATTATCCAATTAATGATAGTAGTTTTTGAAATAGTAAATTTATAAATAACTTTCTAATCTTTTATAGAAACTATCCAAGTCAAAATATTTATAAGTTAATGATTTGGAATTATTTGAAATGGGTTCTATTTCTCCAATATTTTTATATAAATGTTTAATTTTTTCTGTCCATGATTCAAGATTATTATCATTTTGAAAAAATAAATGAACATTATCTTTAAACACTTCATTATCCCAAAATCCTGTAGTTTTTGAAATTAAAACAGGCACACCTACCGACATTGACTGTAAAGCAACGCTCTGTCCTGAGGGTTGGCTTGATTCTTTAAGAGGAATTATTGTAAGTCGGGCATTATTGTAAATTTCCTTAAGTTCACTATCTGTTACAGCTTTCTCTCCCCAAGAACCCGAAATTAAATTCACATTTGGTAATTCTATATTTTGAAGAATTGGTATTTTTGATACAAAAATAAATTCATAATTTGGCAGTGCTTCAGCAATATTTATTAGTAATTCTGCATCTCTATTGCCATCGTTACCAACAAATAAGATATTACTATTGTTTTTTAGATTGAAGTTTTCATTAGGAGCCCAAAAATTAGTATCAATTGAAAATGGAAAGTAATTAAATTTTTTAGATAATTTAGGATGTGTGTCGCAAGCTTTGTTAAATTCACCTTTTCCTAAAAAATGTACAAAATCAATTTGGGAGATGAGTAGCTTAATTAATAGATTATGAATAAATTTAAAGTAGCGAAACCTTAATTTCTTAGAATACAGACCCATCACAAACATTGATATTTTGACTTTTTTTTTATTAATAAAAAGTAACAGAAACAAAGAAGAGCAACCTACATTCTCATTTACTAAGAAAATATGAGAGGAGTTTTTAAAAGTTTTAAAATTTTCATAAGAAGTTAACCTAGCAGTATAAAAAGGTAGACTAAATAACTTTGTAAATACTTTATCAAAAAATTGAAGTAAAGAATTTAGTATACTTTTTTTTAATTGAAAATCTATTATTTCGATATTGCTTGAATCAAATTCTGGATTAAAAACTCCATAATAAAATTCTTTTGCTTCTACAGAGTTGTTCAAATAGTTCTCTCTTCTTGGCCCAGAAAAAACATAAGTGATTTTATTTTTCATTACAGTTTAGTTTATCAAATAGTTGTCTAATAAATATTTAAATCTTATATCCTTAAATAGATTTGAATATTGGAATATTTTTAACACATGATTATTCATTGAAATCCTGGCATGAAACAGGAACATTAGACAAAGAGCTGAAGATCTACAGGAATCTATCAAATAAGCACAACGTTAATTTTGTTTTTTATACATATGGAGATTCAGAAGATATTAAAATTTTACCTAACGAAACAGGTATGAAAGTTTTTCCTATATATGATAAATTTAAAAGATACAATAACAAGTATTTAAGACTTTTATTGACATTCTTTTTGCCATTTAGGATAAAGAAATATACAAAAGATATAGATATAATTCAACAACATCAATTAGCTGGAGTATGGGTGTCTTTAATTATTAAATTCTTAAATAAAAAACCTTTTTTCATTAGGACGGGTTACGACACTTATCAATTTTCATTGAAAGAGAACAAATCGTATTTATTAATTCTGTTTTATAAATTTATGACATATTGTAGTTTGAAATATTCAGATGTATATTCTGTGACAAGTTCTTCGGATATGAAATTTTTAGAACAAAATTTTAAAACTAAGTCAAAAAAACTGGTTTTAAGGCCTAATTGGGTGGAAGATAGCAAAATATCTACATCAGAACGATTTCCCAACAAAATACTTTCAGTAGGAAGGTTAGAAAAACAAAAAAATTATGAACTTTTAATCAAAGAATTAAAAAACACAAAAGGAACTTTAATTTTAGATATTGTGGGTGAGGGAAGCCTTCTGAAAGATTTGCAAAAATTGGCTGATAAAAACTCTGTAGAGGTAAATTTTTTAGGCATTGTTAATAATGAAAATTTAATGTTAATGTATCAAAAGTATAATTACTATATATCAACATCTGGGTTTGAAGGAAATCCGAAAACCATCTTAGAAGCAATGGTGTCAGGATGCATTGTTATAGCATCAGATATACCCAATCATGCAGAGCTGATTGAAAATGGATTAAACGGTTTTTTGTTTGATTTGAAAAATCCAAACCTTCAAGAGCTTTTGGAATCACTAAAAAGCAATAGTCTGATAAAAAATATATCAAATCAAGCGGCTGAAACAATAAAAAGCTCTCACTCAATTAATAAAATTTCAGCAGACTATATGAATGATTATAAAACTTTAATCTAAATTTTCTAGATAATGATTCAAAACATAAAGCTTCCATATTCTATGAGAATTAATTCTAGATTTATATTTTGCAACTTTTAATGCAAAGTTAGCTGGTATATAGTTACTGACTTTGCCAGTATTTAAAGTTTCGTTTAACATATTCAAATTTTGAAATATCCAATTTTCTATATCAAATACAAAGCCTTGCTTTTCTCTATTGATAAATTCATTATTAAAATCTTGAGATAAATAGTTTTTAAGAATTTTTTTTGAATTATTTAAATCTACATATGACGATTTAGTAGACATAATATATTCAATTAATTTATGATCAACAAATGGTGAACGTATTTCTAATGAATTTGCCATAGAAGTTCTATCAATTTTAAACATCATCATATCAGGTAAATAAAATCCATAATCAGAAAGTAGCAATCCTTTATAATCTTCATATTGGTTTTTAATATTAATTACATACCCTTCTTGTTTAGGTGTAATTTCAAGTAGTTTAAGCAAATTCATATCTTCTAAGTACGATCTATACCTTGTATTGATATTTGATGACTGAGATAAAAATTTATTCCCCGTACCCAAGACAGGGGGATATAAATTATAAAATTTTGAAAATATATTATTAATGAATGATTTTGATTTCAAGCTATCCATTGTTCTCTTATAACCTCCAAGCAACTCATCACCACCATCTCCTGAAATGGCAACTTTGTAATAGTTTGATATTTCTCTTGAGAGAACATAAGATGGAACAACAGATGGATCGTAATATGGCTCATCAAGACTACTTAAGCTATTGTGTATTACATCTTCATTTATTTCCGATGATAAAAAAACTTCTTTATGGTTTGTTTTATATTTTTCTGCCACCATACGAGACCAATTGCTTTCATCATATTTTGGATCTTTAAATCTAACGGAAAATGAGTTTACATTTTTATTGTTGTCATACAAGTTTTTAATAATTGACGTAGAGTCTATACCTCCTGAAAGAAAGTTCGCGACAGGAACATCAGCATTAGTTCTTATTTCAATTGATTCAGATAAAATTTCAAAAAATTTTTCAGAACTAAAATTTTTTTCGTCAACAAAGCTTTCTAATTCCCAGTATTTTTCTCTGTTAATATCAAAACCGTGAACACCACCACTCCATTTAATTTTGATTATTTCAGCTGGAAGAACTTTATAATAATTTTTAATTATAGTTTCATCTTCAGCAACTACACCATATCTGAAGTACTCATTAATGTTTTTATCATCCAAAACATAATTCTTATTTAATTTAATTAATGATTTTAAATTTGACCCAAAAGTTATTGAGTTATTTTCCAAGTTATAATATAAAGGCTTTTGCCCAAGTCTGTCTTTAATTAGGTAACATGTATTTTCTTTTTTATTTAGAAAGAAAATTGAAAACTGACCTCTTAGTTCCTTAACAAAAGAAATACCATGTGTTATTAAACCATTCAAAACAACTTCACTGTCAGAGTGATTAGTTTTAAATTCAACTTGTTTTTCTAAAGATTTTCTTAATTCTTGGTGGTTATAAATTTCTCCATTAAACATTAAGATATAATTTTGATCAACAGATGTCATTGGCTGATCTGCTTTCTCATTTAGATCAATTATTGATAGACGATTAAAAATTAAGGAAACATCGAACCCGTTAACATTAGTAGAAATATTTTTTGTAGAATCTGGACCTCTGCAAAGTATAATTTCATTGGCTTTGTCTAGGTTTTCTATATCATGACTAAATGATGAAATTTTTCCAATAAATCCACACACAATATAATTATATAGCTATAAAAATTACATGAATGTAAGATTCTTAATAGTGATTAATGGAGAATTTTGAACTTTATTTATTGTTTCGATACAAATTATAATTCTCAAGCTTTTACTTCAATGATATCTCTACTCGATTCTGTAGATAAAAAAATAGACATATTTATTATTCATAATGATGAAAATTTTGAAAAAAAGATACCACAAAAAATTAACAAACACAAAAATTTAAATTTGCTAAATTTTTACAGTTTTCAAGAAACAGGATACCACTTCCCAAACATACCAAACACTCATGTGTCGGAGGCAACTTACTATAGATTGTTCATAGAAAACTACTTACCTAAAACATTAGATAGGTTAGTTTATTTAGACGCTGATATAGTGTGTTTGAAAAATCCGATACCTTATTTAAATCAAGAACTAGATAAATTAGAAAAATCGCAGTCCTTGGTTGCTGCTAGAACTGAAGTGCTAAAAAGGGAAGTGGATAAACGTTACGTAAATAATTCTGATACTCCTTGGGTAAGGCTATCAATAAATGAGGAATACTTTAATGCGGGAATAATGCTTATTAACTTCAAAAAGTGGATTGAAGAGGGGTATACTTCAAAGTTTCTTACAAAACTGAAAGAATTAAATTCAAAAATTATTATGTGGGACCAAGATGTATTGAATGCCGTTATTAACGGAGGCTATTCAAAACTTTCTCTATTTTTTAATTTTAAAGATAATGATTTAGAGTCAAGAAAAGATAAAAACACATATAACTTTGAGGATATTATTTTTTATCATTTTGCTTATGAAAATTTACTATAAGATAAGTATAATTAGTTTCTATTTAATGATACCTTATTTTTT
>Ga0181406_1000202_pt1 | contig 23206 bp, 37 predicted proteins | sample 29SPOviralmetaG_FD_130135 | JGI IMG/M metagenome (GOLD analysis project Ga0181406, IMG submission 130135) | Marine viral communities from the oligotrophic San Pedro Time Series (SPOT) site, San Pedro Channel, CA, USA - 29 SPOT_SRF_2011-12-20 | ecosystem: Environmental > Aquatic > Marine > Strait... | reverse complement strand
CCCAACTATTTAGTCGAGGGGCAACCTACCCCCTCCAATAAGTGATTCCGGAGAATCCGCTGACTTGACCGACAGCTCCGAGTTAAGTCCAGCAAGTTTCATATAGTATAGATCGCCATTAACCTCTTTCTTGTTCTCAATAGGCAATTTGAGCTTGACCATAATATCTTCTTTTATAATACGCGCAATCTTTTGTGAGAGGTTGTAGCTTGGTGATACGATCCAGCCACGCGTGTTTGGTGTTAGCAAATATGGAAGTATTTCGTATGCTGCTGAATAGGACTTGCCACTACGCCGTCCTTGGCAATTGATGCGAAATCTCGCGTTGGAATCGTGTATACTAAGCTGTTGCGGAGTCGGTTGGTATCCCACCAGCTTCCACAATTTCTTTTTGTTGACTATCTGTTTTATCATCCATTGGGTTACCTTGAAACCCTACTTCTTTTAGCACTAACTCCAGGTTGTTGGTGTGGTCTACTTGAGACTTATCAGTTTGATTTAAATAATTCTTGCCCAAAAATATGAGCAGCGCCGTGTTGCCTTGTCCAGCATGTTTCCATTGGAGCTGACGCAAAGAAAGCTTCATCTCTTCCTTGCCTTGCTCGAACTCGGTTCTGTACTTCTTGCGTATCAGCGCCTCGTTTACAGCAAAGTACTTACCAATTTCTAGGTATGTACAACCAAAACTAGCGAGCATTTTTACTTTATCAGGATCGATATCTACTTTTTTAGGCATATACTTATAGCTTATTAGGTGACACAAAGAGCTTGGCGCACTTTGCCATTGTTCTTAGCCAGTAAGTCTTGGCACTGCTTTCGCTAATGCCAAGAGCGTCTGCTATAATGGGAAATGTGTGTTGTTGTATGCGCATGTTAAATACCTCACGTTCGCGTGGCGATAGCTCATCGTAGAGATCATGTGCTGATGTTTGCAGCCATCTCATCTCAGGTGCTAGGAAACCACTTTGAAATATTGCCATCTTCTTTGCATAATCTTTTGCTCGGGTGATGGTTCTAATCAGGCGTTCCGCATCTTCATCTGTTAGTTCTACCCAATCCATGTAGCGCTAATGTAGCGTTTGTGGGGTGTTCACAAAAAGAGAAAAAAATTTTTAGGGAGTGCCTACATAGCGAAAAATTAACTTGGCCTTGGCGTATCAGGTATAAATATATAAAAAACGGATTAATAAACCGTATCCTGTCGACGGTGGCGCGTCTATTGTAACTAAATAGAACTAAAGCGGACCAAGTGCAAGCCGTGGCCGTTGCGTGCCTATTTTGTAAACATGTATTGCAATATTACTTTGTATAAACTGTTCACAAAAAAGCTTGCAAGTGACGTTGTATTAACGTAATATTATACAGTTCAATAAACAAACTATGAGAGGTTAGAACATGAACACAATAAAAAAACTAGTATTAATTATTATTTGCTTAATTATAGAGCTGCCGGCGCTATCTGTTATTATTGCGTATGGTCTGTATATGTATATAATTATAACAACTGGAACCGTATAACATGCATTATATAATAGCAATTGCGCGAATAATAAATGAACTGGCTAAGATCACAATATTAACAGTATTGCGGCCGCTGTCGTTTATTCCATCATACATTTTAAAACAACGTAAAAAAAGAGGTTAGGACATGAATTTATTTATAATCATTTTAGGCTTTATAATGCTGTTTTCTGCTCCATTAATACCAACAACAACACATACGGCAGCGGTCGTAATAATATTATTAGTATTAATCGCATTTGATTTATTAAGAGATGCATTTGTTTTTATTGCTAATAAGAATAACATTAAAAAAAGAGGTTAGAACATGAACAATACTTGGATATATGAATGCCAAAGCGGCGAGGAAACAATTTTTACAATCATTAAGAAAGACAACCAATTAAAAGCCGGAACGGTTTTTAATGTTGGCTTTTGTGAGTTGTATGAGTGGGATCTATACGGCCCAAGCTTAGACACAGATTTAAGTGATTTTATTGATTATATAGAAGAGTGTGAAAGCATGAAAATATAATTACCGCGGCAAAGCCGCAACAATTCACCACGTTAAACAAAAGAGAGGACAACATGACAACAGATTATCAAACGCATTTAGTTTATAAGAGCGCAAATAAAAAAACCAGACCAATTCCGGTAACATATACAACCGCGGCAACGTGTCCAATAGATTGTATTTTTAACCACAAAAACGACGGCGGCTGCTATGCAGAGCAAGGCCACACCGCAATAAATTGGAGCTTAGTAACAGCAAAAAAGCGCGGTGATGTATTCCCGGCAACAATGCAAAAAATAAAAGAGTTACCGCCTGGCACGCTGTGGCGGCACAATGTGGCCGGTGATCTACCAGGAGACGGCGTACATCTAAACGGCACAGCATGCGAACAACTAACCGCAGCAAATGAAAATAAAAGCGGCTTTACATATACGCATTATAACCCAACAAAAAACGGTAACGGCGTGATCATTAAAGCAATGAACGCGGCCGGCTTTACGGTGAATTTATCCGGGAACAGTGTAGATCATGCGCTAGAATTAAGCGCGCTTAATGTGGGGCCGGTTGTTGCGGTTACTCATAGCAAAAAAAAGGGCAATTTTAAACAAGGTGGTAAGTCTTTTGTACAATGTCCGGCAACCATTAAAGATAGTATAACGTGCAAGACTTGCAAGCTTTGCGCGGTGGGTAGTAGAAAATCAATAGTTTATTTTCCGGCGCACGGCAGCAAGTCCGGCGTAATTGATGAAATCTTAAACAAAAAAGAGGTGTAAACAATGTACGTACTTGAATATTATAAAAAAGATCATTCTTTTTGCTTTGATAAGTTTGAAAGTAAAGCAATTGCAATGATGCATTTTAAAACATTAAAGCGCCTTAAATACCAAGTAAAGCCGCCGCAGCTTATAGACATATCTGTTATTGATGCGCTGTATTGGTACGCGGTTGAATATGAGAGGGCAAGTATTAAAATATATGATGTTGTTTTTAACATGGAGAATACGACATTACATAAAAGCTGTTTAATTAGCTGTAACGGCACAGATTACAGCATATATGTATTAAATAAACGCGGCTTGGGTTTGATGGTGCGCGCTGCCGGCTTTGATAGTGCGCAGCATGAATTAAAGCATAATGAATTAATACAGCTTTGCCGGTCCTGGATTGATCACAATTACATAAAAGAGGTTAAAAAATGAAGTATTGCATAAATAAAGTTGATCAAGAAATTAATCTATATTGCAGCGGCTGCGGTGTTCCTGGAACATGTGCGGATAATTCGCAAATTGTTTTGTATGGTGTAAGTAATGATCAATTATTATGTAATAGCTGTTTAAACAAAAAAGAGGTTAAAAAATGAACTTAGAACAACGTAATAAAATAGCATTAAAAGTATTTCGCATATTTGCACGTGTGACGGACCGCGTCACGTTAAGTAATGACATGATCACGTTAGGCGGTCAAGACATTGCATTTAATGAAATATTGATATATTATAACAGATTACAAGAGGTTTGCAGCAATGAAAATTAAAGACATTATTAAAACATTAGAGTCATGTAATCCGGAACATAGATTATATGCTTTTTTAGATTCGGATCATCTGTATTCTATTGATTACGTTGATCTTACATTGACTGATAGAGTCGATATAAATTTAAACAAAAACAAACTGTAATGAAGTGTTATAAATGCAGCATAAAAGCGCCAACAAATAAAACATATTACAAAACATACTTAATTAAGCAATTCAAGAATGTTTTTTTGTGTAATCATTGCGAATTAAAAACGCATTCCTGGATTACGTTTAAAAGCGAGGTTGTAAAGTGATCTTATTAAGCCGCGTTTTAACAGTTAATAACCTTGGTTGGGTTGATTTTTATCTAGCTTTGTTTATACTATTATTTATTGGTGCGCTACTGTTAAGCATTGAAGAGTAACAAATAAACACACCGCAGCAAGTAAAAAGCCTGGATTAATTCCGGGCTTTTTTGTGTCTCTTATAACTTATTAATATTTGAATTGATCAAAAAAGCGCTTTTAAAAGTGCTTTTTTTGTGCCTAAATCATTATAGTAAATTATGTTTTTAGGTCCATTTTAAGCGCTTTTAAAAGCGCTTTTTTTGTGTCTTTTATTGCATGTATCAAATTATTACATACATAAAAAAACAGTCATTTTTTGGTGATTTTTTGCCCTACTATTTGCATTATTTTATGGTTTTATATTATTGCTCGCAGGGTTTTTTATATTTTACCTGGCAGGGTTTTTTTTATTTGCCGGTTGCGCCAAAGTAGTTTGTCTCTGCCCCAAGCTCTGTGAAAACATTTATCATGTAAAGCAATGTCAAGATCATGCCACCAGTTAATCACAGCTTTGCAATGAATGGTGTCTTTTACTGGCATGGCAAAGATGCAAGTTTTGTCTTCTTCATGTGATAATGGACATTTATGTATAAAATCCATTTTTTTCATTGAAATGTTCACACCGACACTAAATATAAGTGAAGTAAGTAAAGTAAGTGAAGTAAGTGTTTACAGTAGTTCACCTACTTCACCTCTCCTGCGCGTCGGTTAATTAAGCAATGCATCTAAATCTGTACGATTCTTTGCATATATTCCGCGTTCAATCTTTATTATTCTTTGCTGTTTTAATAACTTTTTAAGCCATCTGCTTATAGAATTACTGCTAGTAATGTTTAATGTTTCTTTTAGGCTTAAACGCATATCCTCATATGTAAAATTGTCACCTTGGCTCGCTATGTTTTCAAGCACGCGGTCCTCATCGGAATTTTCTTGTTCGCGATACCAAAACACCTCACCTTTTGGTAGTGGCTGCAAATACTCATATAATAAATGATTACGCTCATCATCATCTGTAAGCTTGATGCCAAGCGGTAAGTTGTGAAACTCGCTATTTGTCCTGGTCTTTGTGATCTTCATTACTTTTAACTTATCATTAAACGTTCCAGCAAGCTGTATAAGATTGTCAAGCCAGTTACAGTAAAAAGAACCACCAAACACCATAGCAGTATCAATTGGTACTTGCTTCTCACTAATCTTTTTATGATGCGCTACCATCATCACAGCTAATTGATAACGCTTCTTTATTGACTCAATAGTCTCAAGTAAGCTACGTAACTGATCGTTTTTGACCGTATCTACTTGCGTACTAGTATATAGATTATCTATAATAAGCACCTCGTAAGGGTTTTTTGTAGCTTTAAGATTGCCCTCAATCTTCACATATGAGTCTTCAAACAATTTCTTTTGGTCCGCACTAATAATATGTAGGTTTTTACCAAGTAAGTGTTTGCGGTCCGGATACTTATCAAGTAGTGCGTTCATCATAGAAGTAATACGTTGCGTCATCATGCTATCCATCATCTCAAACTGTACAAGGAGCACACGCCTCGGCCTTGGCACATTAAAGCTCATAAAAGGCACACCCATCGCAACGCACAACGCAAATTGTAAGGCCCATAAGCTTTTGCCTACATTTGTACCACCAGCAACGCTAGTCCTACCATCTTCAAGTAGTATCTCATCACATATATATTTTACTTCATCTTGAAATGTGTCAATAAAATCAAGCACATTATACACTGGGTCACCACCGAAGTCACCAGGATCATCACCAAACACTTTAGCACTATGTATAAGTATGTTTAGCTCTATAGCACTATTACCGGCCAAAAAATAGTCAGTTATGTCCATATTATCATCTAATTCTAGTATTTTTATATTACGGTCCACATGGTACAATTCATTTGCCAGTTTTTTTGCACCTTTACGGCCACTTTCATCACTATCATAGCAAATAACAATACTTTTAAACGGCTCTAAAACGCTAATATCTTTAGGAATGCCGTTAGCACCACTAGTAAATGTTATGGCCGGGAATCCATAACATGAGGCACTAACGACATCCTTTTCTCCCTCACAGATAAGTAGCGTACTGTCGGGTTTTATATCTGCTATGTCAGGGTAAATTTTGCATTCTGCATCGCCAAACTGCTCACCCTTATGTCTTTTTATATGATTATCTGTAATGCGAAATACTAACTGCATTTCATTATCATTATTACGCACACCTATACCAAACTTGTCACGCCTAGATTCTAAATTCCACGGCAGCTCTAAGTCTTTCTTAACTTTCTTCCAGTGTGCTAAGAAATTTGCACGGTTTTCTACAAATCCTGAATTTTTTACAGCTCCGCTACTTTTCACATATGTTTTTTCTTTTACAGTTGGCGGCTCTATCTCACCATTAGTATATGGTTTATCGTTATCAAACCTCCAGGTCTTCGTACACTTATGGCAGAATGCATGGTCCGGCTCTATCTGTACATTGTAATTCTTCTTGCCATCAGCACAATCAGGACAGCGCGCACGTTTCCCACCTGAGTTGATTTCAGAGAAAACCTCTGATGGGCGTATCAAAGCTGGGATTTGAGTTGCGAGATTTTTACAAGCGCCTTAAATACTTCAATCCCGGTTTCTAATTTTTCTCTCTTGATAACGTGCTGATGAAATTTGCCGTCATCCTTACCAAAGCGCATCACAAGACCATGTGATATCTTAGCCTTGGGTTGTGCTTGTTCATACATATAACAATAGGCACTTAATTGGATCTTATTTTCTGCATACAAATACTTACTCGTTTTCCAGTCAACTACTACTAAGTCATCACCCATCTTACCAATAGAGTCAATTGTACCGCCTACTTGCAATTCTTCATTGACTAAAACCAATTCATTTGCAAGTGACTTGAACTTTCTTTTCTCATACCACTGCAAATACCCTGCAAATGCTTTCATCGCAGCTTTTTCCTGGTTATAGCTATAATCTTTTGTATCAACATCAAAGCCTTGCTGATGCCCCTCAATAAGCAAATGAAGTAATGTACCGATATCACCAGCCTCACTTAAAACCTTGTCGCTATCCTGGCCACCAAGCATCATACGTTTTGTCCAGCCAAGTAGTGCCTGCTTATTCCAGCCAAGATGCCCATTAATAATAGTGGTTACGCTTGGTACGCGCTTACCCTCTTCGTTAATATATTTTGTGCCATGTAAACTAAATTTTCCCATATAATTTCTCCATTATTAATTGTGCTACTTGTGGTACAATAGCGTTTCCTAATCCTTTAAGTCTGTCCACCCGATTGGGTATCCCATGAGCCACTCTACCCAGTTTGGGTTCAGTACGCCATCCCCCGAATTTCTTACTTCTTCGCAGTTGCCCAGCATTCGCTGCATTTTTCCGTTTGGAGTGCCTGCTGCGTCCTCGTTCGCTGTCAGCGTTGGAAAAAGTTTCTTCATATGCACGGCCTGACTTAATGTTACCGAATGAAGTGACCCTTCTTTCTGCTGACTGCTCTTTAGATTGGCCGTGAACACATCCGACACCGTTGGTGTTGGGAAGTTGTTCCGGGTAGGCAACGATCCATATTCTTTTTCTTCTGTGCCAAGCTCCAACATCGTCTGCTCCGATAATCGTCCATTCTGCATTGTACCCGATTTGGGCAAGGTCTGCAATAACTCGTGTTCCGCCCCTAGCAGTGAGCATTGGTACGTTCTCAATGAGTGCAAATCTTGGTCGTATCTCGCTAATGAGACGGTGCATTTCAAACCAAAGACCTGACCTAGTTCTTTTTCCTGACTCATCAATTAGTCCTTTACCAGCACCAGCCTGGCTAATATCAGTGCAAGGGAAACCACCAGTAATAAGGTCAATATTAGTAAAATCTGCGCCATCTAAATCACAGATGTCCTTATATATAGGCACATTAGGAAAGTTCTTTGCAAGTACCTTGTGACAATATTCTTCAATGTCACAAAACCCAACAATATCCAGCTCCTTACCCCATACCCACTTAGCAGCAAGCGCAAATCCACCAATTCCACTAAACAAATCGAGCAAACGCATGTTACTTGCATCTCTCGCATATTACTTTTTCTTTACCATATGATGGTATTTGTCCTTTTTTGTAATACATAAACTTTGAGTTATAGTTACCCATATTGACTCGCTCATACGTTCTTTCGCATGATGGGCAATACTTAATAAGCTTATCTACTACTAGCTTGCGCCCACGTGTCTCTTTATTTCTTAATATGCGACCACCAAAACGGTCATTATCTGCTTTTTTCTCAAGTATCCATTGCATTTTTTACCTCTCTTGTTAGTTTCTCAGTTAAATCAAATTCTTTTTTACCCATTTTATGGCACGCAAAATGCACTTCAGGGTTTTTGCGATGCTTCATAAGGTTTTGTATCTTCTCTACCAAATCTTTATAGCGCAGTGCCGTGACTATCTGATCACTTCTTTCGTGATTGTCTGTGTCAAATGACACACTTCCTGCATAATGTTCTAATATCATTAACTAAACTCCGGATATCTTTCGTATTGGTAGAACCATATACGTTTAGATGTTTGATTATTTTTTGCGGTAGTTAAGGCAAGGCTTAACATCTTTTCATTGTTATAAGGCACAAATGCGCACTTATCTTGTGGCACGTAATAAACCGCCACCACATCTACCCTACCGCTATCTACATATTTAACGCAGCGCACTTGTATTGCAGTGTCTGTAGTTGGCTTGGTCACTGTTTTAACTTGGACACGCTGAAATGAATTATTATGTAGCTCTACAATTAAATCAACATGGTCGACATCGACTTCAGGTATATACACCTTATATCCTTGTTTGATTAATTCTATACGCACAGCCAACTCTCCAATTGTTCCAACATTCTGACTATGCAAGTATGTCACCATCAAACAGATCAACTACTGAATATCTAGTATTTCCATATTTCCATACTCTTAATTGAGAGCGTTCCATATGATAATGCTCGCCATAACCATTATCAGATAAGTTGCTAGGATTAACTAGTTCAGCAGACCATACCCACCCTTGTATCTCATAACGTGGCATTGTTCCGCTAACAAGCACATACATGTCACAATCATCGACCTTGCGCCACTTTTTTGCTATTAAATACCCTGCTTGATGTCTAGTTGTCTTTACATCAATGCGTACATCTTTACCATCATTACCACGCATCTTAAGATCAAAACCGCGCCTGTGTGGGCCAATACTAAAATCGGGGTAACTGTTTAAAACGCGAGCAAGTGCTAACTCGCCAGCAAACCCATTAATATCGTTATCAGGATTTGCTACTTTTGTTGAGTTCGTTCCATTTGCGAGGTTCTGTTGGTTTCTTTTCGTTCCAACTTGCTTCGCTAGACTCTGCTCCACTTCGTTCAGTGTTACTATCATGGTTTGTACCTTTGGTTGTCTTCTGTTCGTGGTGTAATGATGCATAAAGAATTGCATAATTCATTATATCCTGACAACGTGAACGAACTGTTTCATCGCTTACTTGTTTGCCAGTTTTAGCATCATTACATATAGCATCTACATGTTTTAACACGTATACCATCATGGCTTGCTGTGGTGTTATGCCTAAACGGTCCGCAACGTGTTTAAAGTTGTAGTGCTTGTCTTTATTAGATATAGTGTATTCAATTGATTTAGTGTCGCTAATGTCTAGTGCTTCACCAACAAACTTGTCTCTATACTCTGTAAATTCTTTATAATTCATCTGTCACGCCCTCGCTCATGCCTTTTGGATTGTCAATTTGTCTTATTATCTTATCCATTATATCTGTCATTATCTTAAAGCGTGAAGTCTCACTAGCAAGGTTTGGTTGCTTGTTAGCATATTCTTCTAGTGTATCAACAATAGCCTTGCCAACTATTGCAATCATTTTTTGTTTCACTGTCATATCTATTACTTTCCGGCATCAGGCAGCTTACCGCCTACGCCAACCTGGGTATTAATTATTAAGCTTTTCGATGCCGGAGTTTCGTCCGAGGATGGTTTAGCCAACCTATCAGTCAGTCGTTTCAACTTCTTAACTGTATCCTCGGATTTAATATTTTTATTCCACGCGAAGCACATCTTTAAACATCTCTTCGCTCATTATAAATACCCACTTGCCACGATCCTGACGAACAGCAACAAGGTTTGCATTTTTAAATTCTAAGTAGCTTGCTATCTTTTTGCGCCGTTTAACTTGCACATGCAGCTCTAAATCGTCACGTGTTGCCTTAATGTCTATATCACTAGCAAGACCAAACGCGCGTCCATCACTGCCCCAAGAGCGTTCGGCATCGAAGCCGAGGTCAGAGAGTAGTTCTTTGACCTCAACTTCGCCACGATAGCCTTTTTTAGCTACGTTCATCAAAATGGCAACTCTTCTTCTTCATCTTGCGCTTTCTCTTCACCGGGTTCTAGCGGAGTACCATTGGTAAAAAGATTTTCTGCGTTATAGCGATCTTTTAATGAAGACCACTGCTTTACTACATCAGCTTCAATTGCCTTTTTGGGATTTGGAACGACTGTATATTGAGTCTCTAAATCGTGACCACTACGCGTAATAGTGATGTCGTATTCTTGCACCTCGCCCCATTCTTTGTTATCAGATAATGCTTTTATCTGATTTAGGATAGTCTTTTGTTTTATTTCTAAAAACTTTACTTCATTATTAATAGCAATAGTAAGAAACCAAAAGTACTTTGCATCTTTAACGCCAGTGTCAATATCACCCGGCTTTTGCACGCGTTTTGGTTTATTCTCATTTTCAGGCCACCATACATAACCCGGTATCGGGGTTGTAAGTATGCGCATTCTATTCTCACCTTGCTCTAACTTTTTCATAAACAGACCGCCTGATTCGCTTGACGGTATATCTAATCCACTTAAACTGTTAGCCATATTGTTTTCCTTTTGTTAACTTTGTGTTGTCTTCTGTTTTCTTTGTGGTGAAGAAACAGGAACGGTGACCCTGGCGTAAGCTGGGGTCACTTGCTCTATTTCATACCCACCTCTCTGTATCAAGCCAAATATTTGACCTAATAATTTTTTACTTGGTACTTTATGAAGTTTAATTCCTATTTGTGCGTCTTGAGGTTCATATGTAGTTGAATACACATTTGCTCTTTCTAATAATGCACGAATTTTGCGTGCTACATTGATTTGCTCAGTATCTTTTGGTATGTGGACGCGAAAGATCATGGGGCGGTATGAGGATTCAATTGAGAGGTTAGAATCACAACATGACGTTGCTTACAAGAAGGAAACCGCCCCACTTTACTTAAGAGAAGTATAAATTTTTTCTGTTTCATCTAAGCTTTTACGTGAAATTCTCTTTTCATTTCCAACGTACTTTATACGTAACGTAGCGTTACATTTGTTTTGCTCTTTTAATTTTACTGCTTTATCAACGCTTTTACGGCTCATACCTATATAATCAGCAGCTTGAGTCATACTAAGCCAACCTTGTGTTGGTGATATTGGTCTATTCATTCCAGTTAATACTTTCTTCTTCTACACCGAGAACCATTGCAATGTTATCTCTATGCCTAAATTGAAAAGTTCTTTGTCCATTTAACATCATTGTAAGAAGCGCAGGACTTATACCAACTAGCCTGCAAAGCTTACGCTGAGATATACCGTGCTTACGTAGTAAACCGCGAAAGCGAAATTTGGTATGTGTCGTTAATTGCTCCATAAACGTTGTATAAAGTTAAATACAGTATATTTCTTTTTACAAGAAATAATTTGGAATAACGTAGAATATCGTGTAATATGAGTTAACTGAGAGGCTTATAACATGACATTAAAGACATTTAAAAGTGATTTATTAGCAGTGCAATACATGATTCAAAAAAGCGGTGAATCATCTTGGGCACTAGAAAAATCAACTGGCATTTCCAGGCAAACTATTGACCGATGGATAAAAGCAGACTCGTTAAAATTAAGACGATCTGTGCTTTCAGAGTTTGCAAAGAAAATGCAATATAATATTGAGTACAATCAAGGCGGCATTGCCGTTTCACCACATACAGTAAAAACTAATAACACAGGAGACTTAACCATGAACCAACAAAATAGATTGATAGAGTATCAAGATAGTGAGATAAAGCAGTTAAAAGCAGAAAATAGGTTACTTAAAAATAGCAATAGCAACTCTTTGGATGACTCAATTGACACAGAATACCAATTTTCAATGGAATGCAGATTTGAAATAGACTTAAAAAAATTATCTGTAAATATGCAATATGTAAAAGCAACTTCAAGTTTTGACTACATAGTTAAACGACTTGGCTATAGCAAAGACACGTTAATAAATGATATATTTTGCTTTGGTCAATCTATTAATTATAAAGAGCATCCAGTACATTTATTAAGATCAAAAGATGCAAAAAAAGCAATGTTAAAAGTTGCTACTAATATTGTAAAGTCTATGGTATTGTCAAAAGGAGCTATGTACGCATATAATTTAAAAGTGCCAGTTACATACCAAACAAAAGATGGATTGCCAGTACATGCAATGAATCAATATCTTGTTGATTGGGTTTCTAAAACTGCTGTAGCAAACATACATTTTATGAATGGCATAGCTTAAACACATATTTCACCACAATAAAAAGCAGGAGACAACCACATGGCAAGCATGAATAAAGTGCGCGGTCGCAAAAGCACTTATAAAGTACAATATAAAAATCCATATACTAATAAATGGGAATCTACATATTATAGTAATAAAGATGATTCAGTGATTGCATTATCACATTGGCAGCAAGTAGAATTATTTAAAAAGAATAATATGGACTGGGAAAGCCTGCTTCATAAGCAACAAGCACCAATAACTGTTGGTGAAGTTTTTACTGCTTTTACAAACAATGTATTAAGCACAATGACCAATGTTGATACTAAAGCCAAATACAATGTAGTAATGAATAGTTGTCGCAAGGTATTTCCTGACGCAACATTCGTGAGCGACATTAGGACAATGAAAAAAGATGTAGTTGGAATGGAAGTTACTGGATGGACAATTTATAAACGTGAAATGGAGCTTGTGCATGGTCGCTCTAGGCGAGGTATTGATAGTTACTTGCGTGATATACTTCATATATTTAATTGGGCATTTGAAGAAGAGTTGATACATAAACTAGTGATAAAGAAAAGCGATCGCTATAAAGATACTGAGCTTAAACCCATTGTATATAAGACTTGGAGCGATGAAGAAATACATGCTTTATTTAATCATCCAGGATTAGATGACTTCCAAAAAGATATAATGTGGCTTTTTGCTGTATTGGGTTCTAGAGCCAATGAGCTTACTGGTTATCAAAGAACAAAGCCATACAAGGAATTACACTGGGAGCATGTTAATCTTGAAAACAATACCCTGCAATTGCTTCAAAAACGTAGGCAAATACGCGAAACGGTAGATGTGCATCCCTCAGTTATGGTTATATTAAAGAAGTGGAAAGAGCGTGGACATAAGCGCCCATTGGACATGAAGTATAAAGCGCTTAATAAAATTATGCATGAGATTGTTGCTATTACTGGTATAGAGTTCACTTGCCATGATTTGCGTAGAATGAAAGCGCAAGTATTGCGTAATGAGACACATGACTTACCGCAAGCATCTCGCAGTATTGGTGATAAGTCAGATGCAGTTGTTGACAATCATTATGCTGGCATTAGCATCGCAGAACAACGCGCTACAAATAATCAGGTACATGATTCACTTGCTAGCATTATTTCAAAAAATTAGGTACAAAAAATAATTGTACCTAAATGTACCTAAGAAATATTCCATAATATGCCATAATATGCCAAACTATGAAATTTGAGTATATAGCAAAAAACCCCACTGAAAGTGAGGTTTCTCGTCGTGTACCCGGGGCCGGACTCGAACCGGCACGGTATTGCTACCAACGGATTTTAAGTCCGCTTACGAGATTGTCGTGAAAGGCGCTTTTTGTACCTAAATGTACCTAAGAGGTTAGTTCTCTCATCACCACCTGACATGAGAAAATATCAGGCGCTACAGTCTTGAATGTCAGTGGGCGAACTAACCTAACCCAGTGATATGGTCCAGTAGTGCCATCTTCACTATAAATAAAAGGTTCTCGGTCTGTAACTGTATTAGCAAATGTTTCTAAACTAGTTTTGTTTGCGCTTGTCATATGATCAAGGCTTAATGTCAACTGTTTATAGTTACTATGCTTACTAAAATAATAACGATTAGCGCCATGTGCTTTAATTTCTTCTGTGCCAAAATTATGAGAAGTAATAATATTTGCCGTAGGTTGCACTGGCAGTTCAAATGGGTTACCAAAAAATATTTCTGATATACCAGTAAGATTTCCTACAGTGCTATTAATTGTCCAGTATTGCATTTGTAAAGCGGTAAGCGATCTGATGTTCCAACCAACAACAATATCACTTATTGTATTTGCAATACCATTAAAAGCACCAGTAGCTGCATTATCACGCTGTATCTTAATATCGTTACTAGTAGCGACTGTACTATATATGGCACAAAATGTAGGGTTGACTTCACTGCCAAAATTAAATTGCAAACCCTCATCTACTGTCCAGCCACCAATTACATCTGTTATATTACCATCAATTGCGCGTAATTCATCACTGAGGACATTGCTACTGCTAAAGCTAGAACTACCAGTTGTACCATCTGTTAGTGTAGCAGAACGCGATCCTAAATTATCATAGTATATTGTTGCAGCCATTAAAGTTCTTCTCTCAATGTTATTGTGGTTGAAAAAGTATTAATTGCGATTTGATTAAAACGCAATGGCTTTGCAAGTCTTACTGTGTGATATTCTGATTCATCATAATAAAGAAAAGTATATAAATTAATATCATAACTCTGCAATAGTTCTAATTGTGTTTTATCTGCCACTGTAATAATTGGCAATTGTATTGTCCATTCTCTTGGCTCATTATCAATTTTATTAGAGTATTCCACATTATTGTAACTACTTGCAATAAATGAATTAAATGGCTTTTTTATTGTAATACTGTTTCCATCTATTGGTAATGTCAGCGCTTCTCCAAAAAATATTTCAGCAGGACTTAAAAATCCACTTGTTGCCTCTACAATCCAATATCGATAACTAGCTTGTGTAAATGATGCGATGTTCCAACCAGCAGAAAAATCGTCAGTAAAATTATGTTGCACTGCTGTATTACCACTTGTAGCATCATCTGCATGTAATCGTAGATTATCTGTCTCTCCACTTTGAAAATATATAGCCATAAAATCAATTGTCTTTGCAGCACCTACATCAAATTGTAATGCATCATTAGCACTACCACTAAAACTGGTTACGTTTGCTGTAAGCTGTAAATCAATTGCTCTATCTTCATTATTTATCGTACTTCCTGAAGAAAAAGAAAATGTTCCATTGCCACTATCTTCTATAATTGTGCCGTCAGTAAGCGTGGCATCACGCGTTGCAGCACTATCAAAGTATAACTTATGTGCCATTACGCTTTATACACTTCCATTGCTTTTATTTTTAAACTATTTACAGTGCGATTTGTTTCTATAATTCGAAATTGGTAGTCTGTATATGCAGCGCTACTATCACGAAATCTAAAATCTGCTGGTGGATCGCTAAAAGTTATTACATCACCAATTTCAAGTTTCCATGCATTTGGGTCTAATATTTCACATTGAGCAGTAACGCGTTGATATTTAAAAAGATTAACTAAATTTGTTGCTGCTTCTGACTCATTGACCCAGTCGTTATTAAGTGTTATTACCCCACTAGTATCAGTAAATGCATACGTGCTTTTTGTACTCGTATCTTGAGCAGCACCACTAGTTCTATATGCACCAGTAGATGGATGTTTATCATAATTAAAGTTAACACGCCATAACATTTTACTTAACGGTATAGTGCCAAAGATCGGATTACGATACATAGCAGTTGTTAGATTAGCATTAATTGTTTTACTACTGCCATCTTCAATAAGATAGTACAACTTACCATCACTTGGTCTAATGTAACTTATAAACCCTGCTTCCTGTTGGAGTTTATTTAAAGCATCTTGTACAGTCATGCTAGGATTATCAATAGTGCATCTTACTTTACCATCTGCATTAAAATTACCCTCTACTGCTGCTTGAGAAGTATCATCAATGATATCTCCAGGCCCAAAGTTTATTAATATATTTTCATGTACTTCAGTTGGCCCGTGATCTGCAACCTCTGTATAACCGGATTCAAGCAACGTGGCATTTTTGCCAATATAAATAGTTTCAGGTATTTGCTCACTTACACTTTTTTTAGAATATGTTGTTGTGCGCTGCTCTAATTCAATAAATGTCGTAATATCTAAATACATACTATATACTTTTAATGAGCGAATATTATTATCATCTGATATACGTAGAGCCATTACAATATCTGTTAAATTTACCCCAGGTTGATACCCTTGTACTGAACCAGTAGTCCAATCAGATGTAATGTCTTTTTTCACAACATATTTAATATTGCCTGCAAATGTTGACCAAGAGTTATCGCCTGACCAGCCATTTCCGGTTTCTAAATCAGATGATGATATGCCCGATAATGTATCACTACCACTATTATCGTATATGTGAGCAACACTAAGATTTACAACACCAACCGGAAAATCGTTACCAACATTCTCAGCAATGATTACAGCTACTACTTTAGCAATACTACCATTTAATTGACCACTCATGGCAGCTAATGTTCCTGCTGGACTGCCACTTGCGCTACCACTTGTTGCCATTGTAACAGAATCATCATCATCATCATTTATTGCTAATGTTGGAGTAAAGTTTAAATCCAAATTAGGATTTGCAACATCGCTAGTAGCAACATGTGAAACCGGAGATAGTCTTACTGTGTTTTTATAAAATGTTTTCTGATTTGCTGTATCTGAAACATTATTTATGCGAATAACATTTGTGTTAAATTTTTCTAATGTTGCAGTAGTTGCGTTTTCAATTGGAATAAAACGATCAATACTTGGTATGTATATATGTCCTCTACCCCCACCATTGTTTAGACCCTCATCATAGTAAATAAATGAACTATCATGTGTAATTAAATGCGCTGGTCTAAACTCTTTGCTAGTACATTGATTAGGACTTGCCTCAGTAGAAACGTTCTGAGTGAAATCGCCATAGCTAATTGGCTTAAATTTGCCTTTTACTGGCGTATTATAACCAGCAAGGTCAGTAAGTTGTTCTTGTAATATTTTATTTGCACGCCATGCACTAAGGTCTTCACAGTTAACAACTATTTCTTTATCAGTAAGTTTTGAAACTCCAATAATTCGTCCAGTAAAAACCTTTAAGCAATCACTAAGCGCAGACAATGTACCATTAGAAGCAAAATAAATAGTCACCACTTGATTATTTCTTTCGCCAAATGTAGGAGCATAACCACCATTAGCAATGCGTAATGTTATATTGTTTGTTCTACTACTAAAACTACGTAAATCAATATTAGATATGATGCTAGGTGCATTCATTAGCCTACCATCATATGCTTGAGATTCTACTGTTACATCTCTTGTACTAAGATATAAAGTTGCACTACCAGCAATTGTAAGTATGGGAAAAATGTCATTATTACGCTTGAGAGAGTTAGAAAAATTTGTACTTGGAGAAAGTGCCATAGTTTATGCGTTAGCTTCACGCCTTAATTCTTCTTTAATTGCAGGCAATACTTTATCTCTTACATGATCTTCATTGCCTATAATATCACCTGATATGTTAACAGTTAAAGATGCGCTTGATTCGCCAGTTTGATTCATTTGTGCTAAATTTTGTAAACCAATGCTATTGACTGCGCTTCTCTGCATAATAAATTCACCTGATTGTGCAAGGATTGGCACATTGTCTTGCCCTTGGACCATACCGCCAGTAGCAAAACGTTGAATACCGTTGTTTTGTATCAGGCCACCAGTATGCCCAACAAAAGCACCAAGAATACTACCCATTAAAGCTGAACCACCAGTCGCAACGCCACCAGGACTAAATACACCCATTGTAATAAGTTTTGCTAAAGTGCCCAGTAGTGCTTTAAACTGGTCTTCTGCGCTTGCGCCAGCACTCATCATTGTACGAAGTCCGGATGCAATAGTTGTAGTAGCAGCGGCGGTTTTATATAATTGATCTTCTTCTTTTTTCTTTTTTTCTATCGAATCATCTGTTTCGTCATTTTCTTTCTTTTTGACACCAAGTAAATTATCTCGTTTTTGCCGTAACATATCTAATACTGCTGCTACTTCTTGAGTTGAGCCAATTAGCAATGCATTTGTTTCTATTTCTAATATAGTTGCATCAATATTTTTTATTTGTGCAAGCGCTGTTTTTTCTAATAATTCACTAAATGTTTTTTGAGCTAGCTCTAAATCAGGATTAAGATTGTTTCTACGCTCAAGTTCTGCATTTATTGCATTTATTCTTTCCTCAAATACTTGCGCATTAACATTTGTTGCGACTTGAGTAGTATTAAAATCATCTTCTTTTACTTTTAATTGGTCAAGAAGACTAGTGCCTTTTAGTATTGTAACACCATTTTTAGACAAAATATCATTAAAGCCATTAAAGTTTTCACTGATTTTAATTGTGCCATCTGCTAACACATCTTGCGCTGGTCCTAAAATTTTAATACTATCACCAAAACTAATTGTTGATTCTGCTGCTTCTTCAATTGGTTTTTTGGAATCTGCCATTTGTTTATTTAATGTGGCTAACTCTGCTTCCAATTGTTTAACTGTTAATGTTTCAATTTTGATACCAAAAGCATCAATGGTATCACCAAACACATCAAAATCAGCGCGACCATTTTTTACAAATGTCAAAAATCTATCTGTTTCACTAGCAAATTGACCTAATCCAATTGTTGCGCTTTTTAAAGCAGGCATAAAAGTATTACCAATATTAGCAGCAAGCCTGGTAACAGCATCAGTCATATTACTAAATGCACCAGTAAAAGTTTTAGCCATTCTGTCGGTACTACCTTGTATGCCTGCTGTAGGGTCTATCAATGTGGCTTCTAGTGCTTTGCGAAACTCAGGTAATGTAATTTTACTTAAATCATCAATATTATTGAATGACTTAACAAGATTAAGTATACCACGTTCTCTTAAAATATCAGCAGCGCCTGCACCACCAGCAAAAGCGCGACCAAGTGAGTTAGCAGCTTCTGTTGCAGTTGTACCCATGAATGCAGCAAGGTCAGTTACTGGCTTAATCATACCCTCTGCATCAGCTCCGAATGCTTTTAACTGCGCACCAGCTTCTACAACATCTTGCAGACTAAACGGCGTAGTTGCGGCAACTGCATTAAAGTTTTTAAATGCACGCTCTGCTCGCTCTGCTGAACCCATTAGTCCAGTTAAACGAGTCTTTACATCTTCAAAACCTGACGCTGCATCAATAAATTTTTTAAAACCAAGTGCAACTGTACCGAAAGCAAAACTTACAAGAAGTAAGTTATTACGCAAGCCTGACATGTTACGCCTAAACGTAGCAGCCATACCACTACCTCTGTTAGCTTCGCGTGAAAATGCTCTTGTTGATTTAGTAACTTGCTCTAAAGATTTGTTCGCACCTTTAAAGCCTTTGGTGCGTATTTCAATTATAAATTTTTCAGCTGCCATCTTTTTCCATTCGTTGAATTGCTAAGTACTCTTCATCAATAGCAGCAAAAAGCGACATACGTTCGCACAGTGCATTATCTAATGATTCATATAAAGCTATATTAAAGCGTTTGTGCAGTAGATATTCTTCTAATAGTGCAACAACATCATTGTCATAAAAAAAGGTCGAATCTGCGCAATGTAGCATGTTATAATATAATTGTTGCCCGGGTGTAAATTTGCCAGTTTGGTCTTCTGCAAGTACGCGATCAATCTCATTCCATACTTCTTCTTTTGTGTATGTAATGGATTTTTTTAATGTGGGCGATTTAGCGCGATATGGAAAAACTAAGTTACGTGTTGGTACACTATGATAATTCATCCACATCGCAACGCGTACTTTTAGCTCTTTTTTTTGGGTGGATTCTTATACCTTGTATAGATTTCACTTAATACTGTATCAATCTCTGCATCATCTAAATGCCCTAATGATTCTTCAGCATTAACAAAAGCATATGACATAATAAATTCCATTACATCATAATACTTATTTAAGTCTATTTGCCCATCAGCTCCTAATGCGCCAATTTCTAAACGGTGTAATTCTCTACGCTTCTTGAATGTTAATTCACGGCATTCAAAATCACCATGTTTTGTTTTTACGGTCATACAACCTCACTGTTTGTATTAACCCAGGTCTAACTATCACCAGCAGCACCTGAAAATTCAAAAATCTTAGATGTTGTAGCACCAGTATATGTAGCTCTAAAAGGAATAACTTGCTTAAAGCCATCATCATCAAAGCTTATTGATGCTGCATCAATTAAACATGTTGGTGCTGATAGTTGATATATAATTGCGCTTGAATCGTTTTTAGTATTTATTGCTAATGCAAATGAAGTATTTTCTGCTATAGCCGAAATGGATTCAGCGTCACGTTTTACTGTTAAAGAACCAGTAACCTCATAACCACCAAGAGAATAACCCATTGGTTTAAAATCGCTTGATGAATCAAATCCAATTCTAGTAACTGGCCTAGCAATATTTATTTCAAAGTTATACATAAGTAAATCTTCAGCGCTACCACCACTAGGTGTTACTTTTGTATCGACTAAATCATGCATGTTAAAGATTGTTTGTTGAGCAGATACTGCTGTAATACTACTATAACTTAAATCAGTTCCTCCAGTGGGTAAGTAAGCGGTTTGAAATACCGCGGTACACATTACTACACCGCCATTACCACCAATATCACCTGAAAAGGTCAGTGAAGTTGCCATACAACTTTTAAATACCATATCACTTGTTGCATCATGCGCAGAATCGCGAAAAATCAAACTGACTGGAATTGCATTAGATGCTCCATCTTCAAATAACATTGTAGTTGGCATTGAGCCTAGTAAAGATGATAAACCACCACTTGCGCCGTCTTCATATAAATTTAAAAGTACACGCTTTGTTGCCGCATCAGTACACATAAATGTAACAGAAATTTCATACATACGATCATGTCTTTGTGCGCGGACCATATCATCACTTTGTGTTAGGCCACCACCTACTCTAAATGGAGCAATGCTTAATGTTTGCCCACCAGCACCAAGCTCTGAGAAACTAAAATCAGTGGCTGGAAGCTCAACAAGAGCGCCACCAGCAACTGATGCTGTACCCATTGTTACTTCCGTGCCAATAAAGACATTAGTATTATTTTTTAATTGAAATTTTGCACTTTTTGCCATTACTCAGCTCCTTTGCCTTTTGAGACATCTTTAACTTCTTCTAAATGTTTTTGCATATCGTTTGATAATTTGCCATTATATTCTATTTCTTGACCATCAAGCAACCATAAATGCTTTGATGCCATACCCAACGACATAAAGTTGTTTGCTGCATCAAGATTTTTATAAGATTCTTTTGCTTTATATTTCATACTAGCTCCAATGTTTGACATGTAAATGAAGTAATAGCTCTTAATAGCTCATTATTATCTTCATCTCTTTCGTAGGTAATGCTTGCTACACTACCATTAAAATATTTTGTTGTTCCACTCACGGCATAATTTTTATTATTGTATAGTAATCGTTTTAATCTTTCAGCAAGATTGCTCACTTGACTAATACTATTTTTTGTGTAATTACCAGAACTTTGCAGTTCATAACTAATAGATATTTCAACATTTCTTGTTTGCCCACTAGCTAATAGCTCTTCTAGTTCATCACTTACTGGCGTTATCAAAAAACTTTGATTACCCTCATGGGCATCATAATTGATCGGTATTGAGAACTCATTAGCAATAATGCTAGACAAGCTCTCAATAACCCGGTCATAAATAACATTTTCGTAAGAAATTGCCATCTATATTAACGGCGCTTCGATGACACGCCTTTGCGCTTTTTCATTTTATTTTTCTTTTTCTTTGGTGGTCTTCCACGCTTACTTCCATATGATCCTGGGCCTTTTGGCATAATTACTCCTTATCTGTATATTTGTCCTGATTTGATTGTTCCAACTGGCAGTTCGTCACTTTGAAAGATGATACTAAACTCATCATTTGCATAATAAACGCCTGCTTGAAAACGTATCCTTGCTCCATAAGCAAGTATTTGGTAATCACCATTTACTTGTTCTGCGCTTACTACTTTATTCATGCGTAAGCCATTACTATTTTTTATAATTACATCGTACTTTACTGGACTTGTTGTACCTAGTGCAAATGTGCCACCAGTAGAAATAACAACGCGAACTTCATCATAATCAACCGCTGGTGGTCCGTGCAACTTTATATCTTCTATGTAACCAGTAGTTGAGGCATTAAGGCTAATCTCTTGTATAACACCTTTTTCTGATGCAAACGAAGTCTCATTAGACATTACGTATTCACGGCGCTTAAGCTTATCTAAAAGGCCATCACCATCAGGACTAATTGCCATCGCTTCTATAACATCAGCTTTCTCAGGATCGCTACTTCTTACCAGGTCGGCGCAGGCGAGAATGGCGTTAATACGAACGATTATAAAATCATAGTTTCGCTCGCTTGCGCCTTGGTATGTGGTGTTTGCACGCTTGTAAATTGGTCTGTCTAAATAACTGCGCATTAAGTCTGCTTGTTCTTTGCATACGGTGCTTTTCAAATTATCCCAATCCTGTCCTGACTCAAACACTGCACTATTAAGTGCAGAGACAGAACTAGATGCTAAGAAAAACTGGAACGAGTCAGTGCTGCTAGAATAATTATATTCATTATCAGCGTTAGGCGTATCAGTAACAGCAGTCATTTCTACGCCATCTTTATATAGCTGACCAATAAAACCAGTATTATTAAGTTGGTATAAATTACTAGTATCTGTGGTCGTGAAGTTGGGCGCTAGTACGCGCTTACGATCAAATTTATCAATGTCACTTACGACACTTTGTAGGTCTGTAGTGTTATTACAGAATGCTGAATATATACTACTCATGCTACGGCTATATCCTCAAGGTTAGGAAGTAATGTTATGTTTGGTATCTCTGCTGTTGCGATTAAAGCCAGAATCAAAGCTAATGATTCGCCTTGAGTATTGTAATCTTTGCGTATTTGTCTTTCTAACGCTTTTAACTGCGCCATTACTTCAATAATGTTTTCAATTTTTTGTATTTCACTATCCATATGCTTCTACTATCTTGATGAAATGGTCT